>Ga0265595_1002001_pt1 | contig 14635 bp, 14 predicted proteins | sample saktaG_15_FD_190148 | JGI IMG/M metagenome (GOLD analysis project Ga0265595, IMG submission 190148) | Saline water microbial communities from Sakinaw Lake, British Columbia, Canada - sak_2013_06_06_50m | ecosystem: Environmental > Aquatic > Non-marine Saline and Alkaline > Saline ... | reverse complement strand
GATATTATTTGAAGACATCCGACTAAATGTTTTAGAAGATTGTAACAATGTGGGAACTTTATATTTTTTTATTTTACTATTAGCTTTAATAATTTCAGAATATTTAATCATTTTATAAATCCTCTACTTAAATTTATTTTAAAATATATTTTAAAAGGAAATATCTTAATTTTCTCAATCTGTTTAATCCAATTATTAATCATTCAAATTTGTTCTTTAACACTTTGCCCGCTAATTTATTAGTACCCTTAAAATTATTTATTATAATTTCTCCATTTACTAATACATACTTCAATCCATCCGGGTAAATTCCCGGCTTAAGAAAAGTAGACTTATCATTAAAATCGTCAAGTGAAAACATAGCTATATCTGCTTTAAAACCATTTCTAATTAAACCTCTTCTTTTCAAACCCAATCTCCTAGAAGGAAAACCGGTAATTTTAGCTATCCCTTCTTCAAGAGTAAGATTCTTACCCTTGCCTGTATATTTTTTTATAAATCGAGGCGCCCATCCATAACAACCCGGAGAACATCTTACATTTTTAAGTTTACCTTTTAAAGATAGAGACATACCATCCGATATGACACCTGCTAAGAGATGATTTATTATTTTTTTTAAATCCTTTTCATTTTTTATTTTACCAATCATTAAAGTACTGAACATATCCTTTCCTTCCGCAATAAGAATATCAATAATAGCATCAAAAGGAGTAGTTTTTAACTTTTCGGACACCTCAATAAGATTATTTCCGATAAATTCCGGATATTTCTTCGAATAATAGATACATATTTTATCCCAACATTTGTCTCTAAAAAGAAGCCACATAGGTTGCTTTTGATTTTTTATATACTCTCTAACCTGATTATCTTTTAAAAGTTTAATAATTTTGTTAGTATTATTGTTTAATATTGTCTTTGGTAGTATTGCAGTGATAGATGTAGGTCCCCATATATAAGGGATAACATCACACGCAATGTCTGTCGTTTTGCCATATTTGTTTAATTCTTCTAAAAACCAATCACTAGCTATTTCTGGTGCACCATATTTAGGTACTGCATGTGATATTTGAAGTTTAATACCTATCTTTTCTGCAACTCTAAAAGCCTCACTAAATCCACTCACAAATTTTTCATCCCTGTTTCTTACATGCGTTGCATAAATACAATCATACCTTTTGATAACTCTAAGAAGCGAAATTATTTCATCATCAGAAGCAATATCCCCCGGAAAATATTCTAAACCGGTTGATAAACCAAATGCACCTTGTTCAATGCTTTCCTCAAGAACTTCTGTCATTTTTTTTATTTCCTTCTTGGTAGCGCCACGATTTTCATACCCCATAATAAAACTTCTTATTGCAGCATGCCCAATAAGCGCAATAACATTCGTACCTAGTCCGTTTTTTTCTAATATTTCAAAATAACCATTCAATTTTGTCCAATCTGTTTTATAGAATTTACTATACCCGAATATATTCCTTCTGAAATATTCCTGTTTTTTTAATGGCGCACAGGAAAAACCGCAATTCCCGATAACTTGAGTAGTAACTCCCTGTCTTACAAAACTTTCTGCACTACCATCCAATAAAAGAGGAAAGTCAGAATGAGTATGTAAATCAATAAAACCCGGCGTAACAAATAATCCTTTTGCATCAATAATTCTGAGCCCTTTAGCCTTTTTTAAATCTCCCAAGGTAATTATCTCTTCATTATTTATACCAATATCAACCTTTTTTCTTTTCCTGCCTGTACCGTCTATCACAATGCCATTTAATATTATTGTGTCAAACATTAAGTCTCCTAATAATACAATTATATTATGGTCTCTAAAATATATTTAGGGTAGTAAGTAGGTTCAATAGGCTTTTACTACTTTTTTTGTCCCCTATCATCACTATTCCAGGTTTATATTGCTTTTATATAAACAATTTTTCTTTTCTTTTATTGAAAATTATTTAACAAGTACATAAGAACTAATGAGTACTTTTTAAAATCTTCATATCTTCTATTAAATTCTCCGTTACTACATTTTTTAGTTTAATCTACTCTCTTTACTTCCCTCTTAAACTTACTTACCCACACCACTTAATTATTGCATTTACTAATATCCTTATTGTATTAATATATTCTTCTTCACTTATCCATTCATTAGGGGCACAAAAGTTACCACCTTTAGGTCCAAAACCCACTGTAGGTAGTTGGTCATAAATTATTGGAAATCTAAGAGCACTACCTTGGTGGTACGGGAAAAGTTTTATATTATAATTACCTACCTCTTTTATAGATACCTTTGCTACTTGAACTATATTCCCATCTTCCTTAATTATCCCAGGATTCGCCTTTATACCGGTTATTTCTATTTTTGGTGGATACTTTTTCAAGGATTTATCCTCTTCTATTACTTTTTGAAGTATATTTTTTACCTCTTCAAATATAGATTTTACAGTTTCATTTGTAGAGAAAGTAATTCGAGCTTCAATTACACACCTATCTGGAACTGCTATTGCAGTTTCTCCTCCCCTAATAAAACCTGTATTAAAATTTGTCTTTTCTGTTTCCCTATTGAACTTCCGGTCACGTTCTTCTGCATACTCATTTAGTGCATTTATTATCTTAACTGCTTTGTCTATAGCATTAACACCATCTTTAGCAGAAAAACTTCCAGGATTAAATTTTTCCCTTAATGGAGGTTCTTTCCCAAACACAGTTATCCTCAATATTAGGAAACCTACAGAACCAGTTTTAATTTCGCCTATTCCATGTTCAGACTCAGGTGCATGTATATAAATTGCGCCATCTGCGTTAAATCCCTTGTCAAATGCTGGGAGAAGACCTGTATCTCCTCCATCTTTATCATTTTCACCCAAATATTTTACATCACCCTTTAATTTAATCCCCATCTCTTTTATCATTCTTAAGGCCATCAGACAGGCCGCTACTCCGGATTTAGCATCAGCACTTCCTAATCCATATAACCTATCGCCCTTTTTGACTAATTTAAAAGGGTCGCTATTCCATAAATCTCTATCCCCTACATCCTCAGTATCAAGGTGTGCAAAGATTAAAATAGATTTTCCGCCACCGCCCCCCTTAATTATACCTGTTATATATTTTTGTTTTTTTTCAACCCCTTCAGGTAATGTATTATATTCTGGATGATTTATATATTTCTCAGAATCAGCAATAAATACTTCTGGATGACAATCTAATTCTTTTAATTCCCCCAGTAAAAAGTCTATTATGGCATCATTTCTCTTACCCTTGATACTTGGAATTTTTATTAAATTGTCTAACATGTTTATAGCTTTATCTTCTGGAACTTTTATCTCATTATTGAAGTTATTTCTCATTTTTAGGACCTCCTATCAATAAATAATAGATTAGTTAACGGTTAACAAGTTAAAAGAGATTGATTCAACACCATAACTCGTTAATTGGTCACACCTTTATAAGGAATTCCCATGGTCCTTCCGATATCTGCATAGCCATCCTTTAAGGTGCGTTCAGGATTCAATTCAAGGTCAAAGGGTATCTGTTGGCCATGTTCTTCAAGATAGCGGAAGGCTTTTACAAAATCCCCCAATTTTTCTATCGGAGCAGAAAATATTATCTCATTGGTTTGTGCCATTCCAATCCCTCTATCTCCTCTACACGGAGAAGCAACCCAGCATTTTTTGTTTTGCAATACAGGAACAACAGCCATAATACAAGCACCATGGCCGGATATTGTACAGCTAATATCTTCGCCGTCTACACAATCTTTCGCTACTAAAAGATGGGTTAATTGATATGGATTACAATATATAATAAACATATCCGGTTTAAAAGAGCATTTTTCCAGGGGGGCAGAGACGATTCCCATATATTCACCCACTTTAAGACGGGGAGCTGATTGAACCGCTTTTTCTCTGGCCTCTTTATCAATTCCCAATAAAGCACGGTGTTTCGCTTCCAGCCATTCTTTTGAAGGTTCTACAAACCCGAAGGCGATAAATGGTGCCATGCACCACATATCTTCTTTGGTCATGGCAACGGTATGCTGTCCTCTGCGGGACATGGAAAAAGCCTGACAATTATCCAGATGATAACCTTTGTCCCTGAATGGTCTTATTGCATCTTTAGGAATTTCTTCTTTACTTTTTACCATTTTAATCGCCAGAGGATAAGTGAGTAAACGTAGTTTATCTCTGATTTCTTTTGCATTCAAATGGATAGTTTCTAAATCGATCATTTATAATTTCCTCCTTAAGTAAGTTCTTTGTTGGATTGTAATTAAAGAGCTAAAAAATAAGTTTCCCTTTAACACTACATTTGTATTAATTTCATTTTTTACTTTTCTATCACCATACTAAAATTTAAAAAGCAATACCCTTATAAACCAACTTCTAAAAAATTATTTACGGATTATCAAAATCTAAACGTATTTCTTCTTTTATTGCAATTAATATTCGAAATTTAGAATTGCGTCTATTCTTTCACGCCCGCCTACTTTATCTGCCCATTTATCATAGACTACTTGTGAAGCTTCAACAAAAGGTGCTCTATCAGGAGTGGTTATCTTAATACCCCATTCTTTTAATAACACAAGCGTTTCGTCATCACTCTTCACATACAGTTCTCTCATGAGCTGAGCTATTTCAATTCCTGCATCATCAACAATCTTCTGTAAATCTGATGGCAACTTATCGTAGAAAATTTTACTCATTATTATAGGTCCTACTAAACGCATCCAACCTACCATAGCCCAATTAGGTGCAACTTCATAGAATTTTTTTCCCCAATAATTTGAATTTGCAGCTTCTGCACCATCTATTGCCCCGGTTTCTAGTGCTGTATATAATTCTCCATAAGCCATTGGCAAAGGACTGGCTCCCCATGCTTCAAAAGCATCTAAATGAGCTGGATTCTCCATTAGCCTAATTTTTAGTCCTTTTAGATCTTCAATAGAATTAATTGCTTTTTCTGTTGTCATTATATTCCTTAGACCAATGTAACCAAATCCTAAAAGATGAATTCCCGCTTCAGATAGATCTTTATCAAAACCCAAAGCTACTTCAGAATTCATAACAGCATTAAAATGCTCATCATTTGCAAACAGGAAAGGTAATTCAAACAAATTCAGCGATGGGACAAAAGCAGTTAGTGGGGCATTTGAAGGCATGCTCATTTCAATAGTTCCAAGTTGTAATCCTTCAATAACATCTCTTTCTCCTCCTAAGGCACCATCTGGATGTACATCAACTTTAATTCTTCCATTAGACCTTTCTTCGACTAATTCTTTAAATTTTTCAAACGATACATGTCCTGGAGAACCCCTATACTGGTCAATTGAAGCTTTAAGGACGAATTCAGCTTGTTCGGCACCATAACTTACGAGTGAAAACATCATAACTAACACAACTAAAATAAAAATTAGTTTCTTCATTTGATTATAAACCTCCTTTTAATTTTAAATTACATTTAAGAGATTAATTTATAGGATATTGCTTTTTTAGATTTCACAAACTTTTATTAAAATTATCACCTCCTAATCATATTTGGAATCCACATAAAAGTAGAGGGAAAATAGGTAATAATAATTAGCACAACCAACATAGATAATGCTATGGGTATTATATATGGGGTAACCTCTCGAATGCTTTTACCGGTTAAACTACAGGAAACAAACAAGGTTGCCCCATAGGGTGGAGTTATATAGCCAATGGCAAAATTAACTGTAACTACCACTCCAAAATGAACTGGATCTATACCATAACTTTGAGCAATGGGGAAAATTAAAGGCACTAAAACAAGTATTGCAGAAAAACTTTCCATAAACATTCCTACAATTATTAATAAAATGTTTAAAAATATAAAAAATCCTACTTGACTAGAAACATGAGCTTGCATAAAATTACTTAATATAAATGGAAGCTGTTTCGCAGTAACTATCCATGCAAAAAGGAAGGCAGTTGTAACAACAAACATTACAATGCAAGCAAGTTTTACTGATTCCAGTAAAATGTTTGGTATATCTTTTATCTTAATCTCCCTATAAATAAATATCCCGACTAAAAAGCCATAAACTACTGCTATGACAGCTGCTTCCGTCGCCGTAAATACTCCTCCAACTATACCGAAAATGATAATAAAAGGTAATCCAAGCCCAGGTAGTGCACTTATACCGGTTTTAAAAACCCTCTTTAAGCTGAAACTCTCAACCGTGGGTAAATAGGCTTTTCCTCCTTTTAATGCATGAAAATATGAAACTACCATTAAGCCCACTCCAATCAGAACACCGGGAATAATTCCGCCGAGGAATAATTGTGCTATAGAAGTATTTGTGGTATATCCTATAATAATCATTAAAATACTGGGAGGAATTACCGGTCCTATAGAACCAGCAGCTGCCTGAAGGGCAGTGGCAAATTTCATGTTATACCCCTTTTCCTTCATAGCGGGAAGCATAATTGAGCCAATAGCTGCGGTATCTGCAGTCGATGACCCAGAAACACCGGCAAAAACCATTGAGGCTGCAACACTAATCATCGCTAATCCCCCCTTGACAAAACCAAACAATTCAGTGGCAAAATTAACTATCCGTTTTGACATTCCTCCTTCACTCATTAATTTACCAGCTAACATAAATAAGGGTATTGCCATTACTAGCCAAGAATCTAACGCAGTAAACATTCTTTGGGGTATTAATACAAGAGGTATTTCACCAGAATATATCATAGCAAATAAAGTACCTACACCCATGGCAAATGCTATGGGCATACCTATTATAAAAAATAAGCCTATACAAATAAACAAAACAGCAATCACTATTTTTTCTCCCCTCTTCTAACTATTTTCTACGAAAAATTTACAAATCTTTCTTATTTTTAGCACCAGTCAATTTAAAAAATGATATAAGGGCCTCTACAAACATTAAAAAGCCACCTATCGGAACTGCTAGATATACTAGATATATAGGTATCTGCATTGCTGGCGAAACCTGCTTTGTTATGACACTAACTATCCTAGCTCCGTAAACAATTACAATGATTAAATAAAACACTATTAATAGCAAAACCAGTAATTTTAATAATTTTCTATATATAAAAGGTAAGGCATGTGTTGCATAATCAACTGCCAGATGTGTACCTTCTCGAATACAAATGGATGAAGTAAGAATAATCATCCATACTTGTAAATACCTTGCCAGTTCCTCAGACCAACGAAATGGATCATTAAAAACAAATCTTGCAACTACCTGGGCAAAAACTACCAACACTAATAACCCAAACATAGTTATAATAATTATTTTTACTAATTGCCTTACTGAAGTTACAATAAAGTGATTATCTAAAAAATTCCCTATTCTTTGCATTTATTGTCCCCACCTTTACAATATTTTAAACATTAGAAATTCACTAATCCTGTAATTAATGCGTAAAGAGCCAATTATTTTATTTTGTTTATCCTTATGCTATAAAAATATTCTACCTTCCTTTTGTAAAGAATCTCTTGTTTAACATTTCCTTAATATAAACTTACTAAATTTTATACTAATATTACTTGTAGTATCTAAAAAATTCTAATATTACTCTATTAAAAACCCCTCATATCCAAAAATATCTTCTTTATCTAAAATAAAATTACTAAAGCCAGTTATATACGCTCTACCAGCAATTTCAGGAATTATAGCTTTATATTTTTTAAGCTGAACTGTTTTAATTATTTTACCCCTAAAAATCCCTCCAGTAATGCTTTCATTATAGAAATTTTCTCCAATTGAAAGATTGTTTTTACCAAATAAAACAGCCATCCGTCCACAGGTACCAGTACCACAGGGAGAACGATCAAAAAAACCATTTCCCACAATAACTACATTGTTTTGATTTGCATTACTATTTTTAATTGGTGAACCTACAAAAGATACCCCTGATAATTTATTTATTACATTATTATTAGTTGGGTGTGGTAAGTCATAATTTTTATTAAAATCATATTTTATTGCTAATGCAAGTTCAGTTAGTTTATTAATATTGTTTGGTGTTACACTAATACCAATATCATCTGAATTTACATAAAAATACCAAAGACCTCCAAAAGCAATATCTCCTTTTATTTTACCAAATTTTGGAATGTTAATTAAAAAATTCTCTTTATATAAAAAACTCGGTAATCCAATAAAAGAGACTTCTTCTATTTTTCCTTTTTTAATTATTACTTTAACTTTAATTATGCCTCCTGGTGTTTCTAAAGTAATATTCGTTATTGGCTCTTTTATCTCTAACATTCCTGTCTCAATAAGAGCGCAGGCTACTCCTATTGTTCCATGACCACACATATGATCACATGCCATTCTAGTAAAAAATATAACACCAAAATCTGAATCATCTCTATTGCTTTCCATTACTAAAGCACCTGCCATTCCGGCATGTCCTCGTGGTTCATTACATAGAAACTTTCTAAATCCACCCATATTATTAAATAAATAATTTCTTTTTTCATTGATTGTTTTACCTTTAATATTTAATACGCCACCCATAATAATACGTGTTGGCTCTCCTGCAGTATGTGTTTCAATCGTTTGGATAGATCGAAGAATCTCAATAGCCATTTAAGCCATCCCCTTTTCATTTTTATAAATGCATTACTTTATAAGAATTGTAGAGTATTTCTATTTATCCTTACCCTCAGTTTTAAGAATTTTTAAATGAGGCTTAGGTTGTTTATCGCTTAATTTTAGTAATCATTTCCTGCACATCTCTTTCTTTTAAAGGAAGAATGCGATTGGTTTAATTTTACCAAATTTATTCTAATCGTTAATTCATATTGGTTCATATATAAAAATAGGGACATAATTCAAATACAATTATTTTTTTTCTATATTTTTCTATTTAATCTTTAAGCATAATTGATAATTTTTAGACTAAATGTTTATACTTGTCGTTTTTGAAATTGTATTATCTTTTCATCTAGAATTTTTCCATCTTGAATGATTGTGGCATTTTTCAACACTTTATTATCATTTTCTTCTACTAAATCATCTATATATTTTATTATTTCTCTACTTATTGATTCTGTTGCGGTTTTCCAAAAAATAGTGGGAGTGTGATCGACTGCATAATGCAATATTCCATCAACGAAATAGACAGGATTAGCAATTGTAGTTGGATGACTAGTTTCTATCTCTAATTCTTTATTACTGCTAATATCTACAATCATGGCTCCTTTTTTCATTTTTTTTAAATCTCTCCTATAAATTAGTCGATCTTTTCTCAATTCATCCCATAAAACCGTATTTACTATAACATCGTATTTCCCAAGTTCATTCCTTAATGATAGAACAGTTTTTCTATCATATACAGTTACTTTTGCTCCCATTTTTTCTAATAATTTAACTACTGCACTACCAGCATTACCTTTACCGATAACTGCAACCGAGCATTCGTACGGCAATCTCCCGTAATATGAGAATGCATGAAATATACCAGCTTCCCCGGCTATCTCACTATTTCGCCATAATACAGGTCGACCATTCTCAAACATCTTTCCCCATGAAATGGCAGTCATCTTCATATTTACTAAAAAATCAATTATTTTTCTCCCTTGTACAGCATCAATAGAACCAAAAAATATTTTGCCTTTATATAATAATGTTTGTTCTACAAGTTCAGGAGCATGGATATTGCATATAATATCTTTCTCAAAAATGATTTCTCTGTCTACAATGTTTGCTCCCATCTTATGATAATCTTCATCAGAATATCCTAATATTTTCCCATAACCCTTTTCAAAATATAAACAAGCTTCATTTTTAATATTAATTAAGTCCTTAGGGATCAAAACTCTTCTTTTTTCGTTTTCCTTTTTACTGATCAGAAAACCTATTGTTTTCATTTTTTCTCTTCCCTCATTCTAAACTTTAAATTATTTTTTTAAAAAATTTTCTACCTACACCATTTAATTATCGAATTTACTAATATCCTTATTGATTTAATATATTCTTCTTGGCTGACCCATTCATTAGGTTTATAGAAATTATCGCCTTTTGGTCCAAAAGCTATGGTAGGAAGTTTGGCATAAATCATGGGAAATCTGAGAACACTACATTGATGGTGGTCGTAGATTGAAAAATCGCAATCACCTTCTGCTTCTACAGATTCCTTTAATGTTTGCAATATCTCCTCCCCTTTGCCAAGAACTGTAAGAGATCCAGGATTTCCCTTCAAACCTATCTTTTCTAATTTTGGCGGACACTTCTTTAATGATGCATTCTCTTCTATTACTTTTTGAAATACACTTTCTATTTCTCCAAATATTGAGTCTAATGTTTCATGGGTATAGGCAGAAAAAACTATATTACCTTCAACTACACACTTATCTGCAACTACTCCTGGAGCTTCCCCTCCTTTAATCACACCTATGTTAAAAGTCGTGTTTTCCTTTTCTTTATTAAACTTTTGATCTCGCTTTTTTGCATATTCATTTAGAGCCTCTATTATCTTAGTAGCTTTATCTATGGCATTAATTCCGTCTTTAATGCAAACGTAGTTTTGGGGATTTCCTTGTTCCCTTAAGGGAGGTTTTTCTCCAAACACAGTTATCCTTAATGTTAGGACACCGTAAGTAGCAGTTTTAACTTCGCCTACTCCCCTTCCTGTTTCTGAAGAGTGTACATATAAAGCCGCATCTACTCCCCAATCTTTAGCAAATACTGCCAGAGGACCAGTGGCCCCCATATCTTTCTCATTTTCAGCTATTAATACTACATCACCTCTTAATTTAATTCCCATCTCTTTTATAATTTTTAAGGCAATCAAACAGGCTGCTACTCCGGATTTAGCATCATTACTTCCTAATCCATATAGCCTATCACCTTTTTTAACTAATTTAAGAGGATCGGTATCCCATAAGTCTCTATTTTCTAAACCTTCGGTATCAAGATGCGAAAAGATTAATATAGATTTTCCTCCCCCACTCCCTTTGAGTATACCGGTTATATATTTTTGTTTTTTTTCTTTCCCTTCAGAAAAGGGACAATATTCTGGGTAATCTAAAAATTTATCAGAATCTACAAGAAATACTTCTGGGTGACAATCTAATTCTTCTAATTCTCCCTGCAAAAAGTCTATGAGGTCATCATTTTTCTTACCTTTGATGCTGGGAATTTTTACCAAATCACTTAATAAGCTTATAGCTTTATCTTCTGGAATTTTTATCTCATTATTAAAATTATTTCTCATTTCTAGAACCTCCTATTAATAAATAATAAATTAGTCAACAAGCTAACGGGCAGGAATTTAAAATAAAATAAGGTGGTTATGCTTCTCTTTTTTTTTCTTATAACTAATATTCAATTATAAAAATTCATCTATTCTTTGCACTTATAATCCCTCCCCATTCCTTATTTTCTTTAAAAATTCTCTCCTTGTATTTTATATCATCTAAAAATTTAAAGCAGATATTTAAGTAATTCGATTAGCAAAAAATTGTATGAAATATTTAGCTAATTTCTCTTTTTTTAGCCTTTAGATTATCTAAATAAATAGTACAACCTGAAACCTGTAATTTATTAGCCACTTGATTAATAGTTTCCTTGATTAAAAAGCCATCTTCATCATATATAAAATTAACTATTTTAAGTGTATCTTCCCTTTTAAAAATGATCCACATAAAAATAAAGACTATTTTTCCACTAAAACAATATTTAAAAATTTATATATAAATTACATATTATTTAAATAACTGTTTTGAAATATCTTGAGATAGGGCTATTAGCATGCTTTTGACTTTTTCCATTTCAAATAAACTAAAACGTGATACCGGACCTGAAATACTAATAGCAGCAATTGCTTTACCTTCATTATTTATTATAGGTACCCCTAAACAATTAACACCAATTTTAAATTCTTCTTCATCAATTGCATACCCCTGTTTTTTAATTTTTTTCAAACATTTCTTTAATTCTTCTACTGAAGAGATTGATTTAGGAGTAAAAGTTGCTAATTTTTCATTCTCATTAGGATAAAGCATCCTAAATTCCTGTTCTGGAAGAAAAGCTAACAAAACTTTACCTAATGAAGTGCAATGAGCTGCTACTTTTGTACCTATTTCAATCCCAGCTTTTAACGTTTCTTTGCTTTCAATTTTAAATAGATATATAGCTTCTCCGCCTTCTAAAATTGCAAAATTAATGGTTTCATTAGTGTTTTGTGATAATCTTTGAAGAAATGGCGTTACCACTTTTATTAAATTTGTTGTGTTTTGAACCTTACAACCAAGAATAAATAATTTAGTCCCGAGCATATACTTGGATGTTTGTTGATTTTGAACAATATAATTACGGCATTTAAGAGTAGTTAATATTCGATGTACCGTGCTTACCCCCATGTGCAATTCTTTACCTATTTCGGTTATACCCATTTCTTTTTTATTGTCCGAAAGTAACTCCAATAGATCTAAGGCTTTTTCTATAGACTTTATTTTTCCTTTTTTCAATAATTTATTTTCCATAATACGGAATTCCTTTTCCATTATTTATATATTTACAATACAACATTTAATAAAAAAAATCAACATTTTTTCAAAATTATTTTTTTTACGCATATATAGTTCTTAAACTGCTCCCATTTAACAAAAGAACTACTTTAAGTTAAAATAAACTCAAATAGAAAGAAGTTATCCTCAAAACTATAAAAAATTCCAGAAGTAAGGCTAGAGAAAATTCCAGATCCTTATTTAATAAATTCTTATCACTTAAGTTATAATCTTAATTTAGGGATGTAGAAAAGAAATAAGAATAAATCGCTGATAGTAAGGTTAAATGGCCACGACTGGAAGACAGTAACTAAGGTAATAAAAAAGGTAGAGGCAGGTAGATAATGACCGGCAAGAAACCTCATCCTGGGTATTAAATCCTTACCAAGAACATATTTTAGAATGGATAAAAAGATTGAATGGAGTAAGTATATTTGAAGAATTACAAAAACGAAAGTGATATCATGACTGTCATATCTATTTGGCTTTATAAATATTTATTGTTCGGTCCCTTCCGATTATAAAGGGAAAAAGTGTAAACAGTATTAGAAAATAATTCTTAAAGGGGCTTCCAATAGGAAAAAGAAATTTGGCGTATATACAATTAAAAAATAATTTTGATTTAATCTTATAAAATCATTCGGGCATCAACTACTTGGATGCCCTTTTCAAATACAAAGACAGGATTTAAATCTATTTCCTTAATTTCAGGATTTTCCATAGTAAGTTTAGAAACTTTCATTAAAACTTCCCTTATTGCTTTAATGTCTTTAGGAGATTCACCTCTTGCCCCTTTTAAAATTTCATATCCCTTTATCTCGGTAATCATCTCCTCGGCATCCCTTTCTTCTAAGGGAATAATACGAAAAGAAACATCTTTTAGAACCTCTACAAAAATTCCCCCTAATCCAAACATTGCCACCGGGCCAAAATGAGGGTCTTTCATCATCCCTATAATAATCTCTGTTCCCTGAGGAACTATAGAATAGACTATCACTCCTGAAATTTTCGCATTTTTATTATATTTTTTAGCCTTGGAAATAATTCCCTGATAAGCTGCCATGGCTTCTTCTTCATCTTTAATATCTACTTTTACTCCTCCAGCATCTGTTTTATGGATGATATCAGGAGAGACAATTTTCATCACTATAGGGAAATTTATTTCTTTGGCCAATCCGGTAATTTCATCTTCCCTCTTTATTAATTTAAAATCGGGAACAGGAATTCCGTATTCCTTCAATAATTCCTTTGCCTCTGTCTCCAATAAAGACCTTTTTTCTTTTTTAGCTCCTTCAATAATCTGATGCACCTGCTGTCTCTTTTCCTAAAATTAATAATTTAAATTCCCAAATAATGTTTCTTTACGTGTTCACTACCTAAAAGCTCTTTGCTATTTCCTTCCATAACAATTTTACCATTTTCCAGAACATAAGCTCTTTCTGCGAAATGTAAAGCATAATTTATATTTTGTTCTATAAGCAACATAGTAAGACCCTTTTCTTTTAAAATAGATAATTTTTGATAAATATCATCTACTAATTTGGGTGCTATACCCTGAGAAGGTTCATCAAGCATTATAAATTTAGGTTGGCTTGCCAGGCTTCTGCCAATGCTAAGCATCTGCTTTTCACCGCCACTTAATGTCTTCGCTAATTGCTTTTCTCGTTTTTTAAGTATGGGAAAAATCTGGTAAATCTCTTCTAAAGCATCTTTTTTTATTTTCTTCCTGTTTATATATGTTCCCATAAGAAGATTTTCATAAACTGTCATATTTATAAAAAGCTTTCCGCCTTCCGGTACATGTGCAATCCCGGCCCGGGAAATTAAATGAGGTGGATATTTTGTAATATTTTGTCCTTCAAAAACAATCTCTCCTGCAAAGGGAGAAATTAACTTAGAAATTGTTTTTAAAAGTGTAGTTTTCCCTGCCCCATTTGAGCCAATAATAGCTACAACCTCATTTTCTTCTATTTGGAAGTTAATATCCCTCAAAACAATAACTTTACCATAACCTGAACTTAAGTCTTTAACCTGTAGAACTTGATTCACTATAACTTCTCCTCCCCAAGTAGGCTTCAATAACCCGCTGATTATTACTTATTTCACTTGGAATACCTTTAGC
>Ga0265595_1001999_pt1 | contig 14638 bp, 14 predicted proteins | sample saktaG_15_FD_190148 | JGI IMG/M metagenome (GOLD analysis project Ga0265595, IMG submission 190148) | Saline water microbial communities from Sakinaw Lake, British Columbia, Canada - sak_2013_06_06_50m | ecosystem: Environmental > Aquatic > Non-marine Saline and Alkaline > Saline ... | reverse complement strand
CTGGTCGCGACGGCTGTCGGGCGCGGCCGGTGGCAAGGGCGACCGGTCTAGAAGCGGTGTTCGCGGCGCGCCTCGCCGGCCCTGCACGCGGCGGCACGCGGTCCTAGGCGGAGTGCGCCGTCGGAAGGGCGAAGAAGAAGGTCGCTCCGCGGGCCGGCGCGCCTTCGGCCCAGACCCGGCCGCCGTGCGCCTCCACCGCGCGTCTCACGATAGCGAGACCGATGCCGGACCCCTCGTACTGGGCGCCGTGCAGGCGTTCGAAGACCTGGAAGAGCTTGCCCGCGTGCTCCATGTCGAACCCGGCGCCGTTGTCTCGCACGGTGTAGAGAACGTCGTCCGGACCGCGCCGGCAGCCGATCTCGATCCGCGGCTCCACGGCGTTCTCGCTGAACTTGAGCGCGTTCGCCAGAAGGTTGACCCACACCTGGCGCAGCATGGTCGGGTCGCCCGTGTAGGGCGCGAGATCGCCGACGGCAAGCACGACGCCGCCGCGCTGCTGCTCGGTCGTGATCTCGCCGAAGGCGCTGCTCGCCATGGCGGCCATGTCGATGGGCTCCATCGCGAGCCGTGAGCGCCCCAGTCGCGAGAACGCCAGCAGATCGTCGATCAGCCGGTCCATCCGGCGGGTGCCGGCGACGATGCTCGTGCAGTACCGAAGGCCGTCGCCGCCGAGACCCGCCGCATGGTCTTCCGCGAGTATCGTCGCGTACCCGTTGATCGCGCGCAGCGGCGCGCGCAAGTCGTGCGAAACGGAGTAGCTGAAGGCCTCCAGTTCGGCGACTGCCGCCTCGAGTTGCGCCGTACGCTCGCGCACGCGATCCTCGAGGCTGTCGGTCAGCGCGTGGATCTCCGCCTCGGCGCGGATCCTGCGGATCACGATGGTGGCCTGATGCACCAGCGTCTCGATAGTCTCCGCGTGGGCGAGACCCGTCCCGCTCTTGAGCCCGAGGGTGATGCCGCCGTAGTGCAGGTCGCCCCAGGCGAGGCCGATGGCATAGATCTCCTTGACGCCGAGAAGCCTCTCGACGGCGGCGCTCGCGAGCCTGGGGAACTGGCCGAGAGACAGGGTGTGCAGGCCTCCCTCGACGCGTTCCACCCTGCCGCTTCGGTAGCTCGCGAGATCACTCGGTCGCATGTCGCCCATGCGGAAGACCCTCGCGAGGGGATCGACGCCGAGGGTCTTGCGCACAGCGTCCACGTGCTTTTCCAGGCCGCGCATGGCGCACACGCGAAACGTCTCGTTGTCCGCGCCGAGAGAACTGGCGATGACGTAGGCGCCGGGAAGCAGGCCGCCTATCGCCCCGACGACGGCCTCGTAGGCGGCAGTCTCGTCCCCGGCGCCTATCAGCGCGATCAGTGCGTCGTCGATGATCCGCGTGTCCGCCACGAGTCTCCCCGTTCGTCGCCGCCGGTGAGTGTACCCGCCGCGGACCGGGACGTATCGCCGCGGTGCGGTAGCCCACCCGCCCGTGCTTCTGTAGACTCCACTGCCGTGAGCCCAGCCGCCGACACGCCAGCAGCACCCAGCGAGACCGCGAAGCCGGAGCGCCGCCCGCGCGTCTTCAGCGGCATCCAGCCGTCAGGCACGCTGCACCTGGGCAACTACCTCGGCGCCGTCAAGAACTGGGTGGCCATGCAGGAGACGCACGACTGCGTCTACTGCGCCGTCGACCTCCATGCCATCACCGTGCGGCAGAAGCGCGCCGAGTTGCGGCGCAACACGGTCGATCTCGTCAACCTGTTCCTGGCCAGCGGCGTCGACCCCGAGCGTTCGATCGTCTTCGTGCAGAGCCACGTGCCGGCGCACACCGAGCTGATGTGGATCCTCAACACGATCACCTACATGGGCGAACTGCGACGCATGACGCAGTACAAGGACAAGACCGCCGGGGCCGAAGGCGAGAGCATCGCCGTCGGTCTGTTCGACTACCCGGTGCTCATGGCTGCCGACATCCTGCTCTACCGCGCCGACGCCGTGCCGGTGGGCGAGGACCAGAAGCAGCACGTGGAACTCACGCGCGATGTCGCCGAGCGCTTCAACAACGCCTTCGGCAAGGCGTTCGTCGTTCCCGAGCCCATCATCCGGACCGAGGGTGCGCGCGTGATGAGTCTCGACGACCCGGCGAAGAAGATGAGCAAGAGCGCCGGGTCGGAGAACAGCTACATCGCCGTGATGGACGCGCCGGACGTCATTCGCAGGAAGATCCGGCGCGCGGTCACCGACTCAGGCACCGAGGTGCGTGGCGGCCCCGACAAGCCCGCGCTCACCAACCTGCTCGACATCTACGGTGCGCTCGCCGGCGAGAGTACGGCCGACGTCGAGGCGCGGTACGAGGGCAAGGGGTACGCGGACTTCAAGGCCGATCTCGCCGAGGTCGTGGTGGAGGCCCTATCGCCCATCCAGGCACGCATCCGCGAGCTCGAAGCGGACAAGAGCTTCACGCTCGAGGTGCTCAAGACCGGGGCCGAGCGCGCCGAGGCCATAGCCGCGCGCACGCTCGCCAGGGTGCGTGAGCGCATCGGACTGGTGCCCAGGCCCTGAATCCGCCAGGAGGCGGCGGCGGGCGCCGGCCTGTGGGCTGGTTCGCGCCGCGACGAGCGGGATAGACTACGCGTGGCAGCATTCCCCCGGGAGGCACCATGATCTCCGATGACATGATGAAGCGCAGCGACGCCGGTGTGCACATCGACAAGGCCGTCGATGTCGCGATCTCTGTCGAGACCATGAAGCACCGGAGCGAGGAGATGACCGGCGTGGAGTTCCCGCTCGTCTTCTGGCGCGGCACGGGTCGTATCGTCGCGTCCGACGACGTAGGCGTGGCGCTGCTCGTCCGCGGAGTGCGGGTCGACCTCACCTGGGAGCGCCTCACGACCACCTGGAAGCGCGTGCTCTCGAACCACACGCTCTCGGTAGACGAGCTGGGCGGCGGCGCCGATGCGGTCGCCGTCGTGAGCTTGTTCGCCCTCATGCAGGATTCCAGCGTTGCGGTCATCGATGTCGACGGCCTGCTCGTTCTCAGAAAGCCCACGGACACGCCCGTGCATCAGTACGCCGACATGAACCGGCCCACGTCGTGGGCCCCGTGGCAGCGCAAGATACACGGCGCGTGACGCGGCGCCGGGGCGGCGTCGCGCTCCGGGTGGCCGGGGGCGGGCCAGGAGGTGCGAATGGCTGAGGGCTACGGCGCGCAGGGAATGGTCGGCCGCCTGCGCCGTGTGGTGATGCGGCGGCCCGGTGAAGCCATGGCCGCCGCCGACCCGCAGGTGTGGCACTACACGGACGCCATCGACCTGGTCGCCGCTCGAGGCGCGCACGACGCCTTCGCCGACGCGCTGCGCACCTGGGGCGTCGAGGTCCTCTACCACGATGAGCCGCTCCCCGAGCACAGCGACAGCGTGTTCGTGTTCGACCCGGCGCTCGTCACCGACCGCGGGGCGCTCCTGCTGCGCATGGGCAAGGAGCCGCGCCGCGGGGAGGAAGAGCCGCTTGGGCGGACGCTGCAGGGTTGCGGCGTGCCCGTTTACGGCCGCCTCGAGGGCGAGGCTCGCGCCGAGGGTGGAGACACGCTGTGGCTCGACCACGACACGCTGGCGGTCGGTCGCGGCTTCAGGACGAACGCCGAGGGCGTCCGGCAGCTTCGCGCCCTGCTCGCGCCGCTCGGCGTGACCGTCGTCGACTACGACCTCCCGTATTCCACCGGGCCCGAGGCGTGTCTGCACCTGTTGAGCTTGATCAGCCCGGTGGACGTCGATCTCGCCGTCGCCTACCCGCCGCTGATGCCGACCGCGTTCTGGGCCGAGCTCAAGCGCCGCGGTATCCGGCTGCTGGAGGTGCCCGAGGACGAGTTCGCGCGGACGCAGGCGACAAACGTGCTCACGGTGGCGCCGCGCCGCTGCATCGTGCTCGACGGCAGCCCGGTGACGAGGCGGCTGCTCGAGACGGCCGGCTGCGAGGTCGTCGCGTTCCCCGGCGAGCCGCTGTCGTTCAAGGCCGAAGGCGGGCCCACCTGTCTGACGCGGCCGGTGTTGCGCGACCCGGAGTGACGGGATGCGCGCCGGCTCCGGCGCCGGCTCTGCCGGCGCGAAGCACTCCGTCGCCGCGCCGACCGACGCCGAGCGGCGCGTTCTCGCCGGTCTCGATCACGAGGGTCTGGTCACCTTTCTTCGAGAGCTGATCGCCATTCCCAGCCTCGACGGCTGCGAGTCGCCCGCCCAAGAGCGCGTCGCCGGGTGGATGGACGACGCAGGCCTGGCCACCGATCTTTGGCCGGTGGACATGGGGGAGCTGGAGCGCCATCCCGACTGGGGACATGAGGTGGAGCGCGGCGAAGCGCTCGGCGTCGTGGGCTGGTACGGCGGCGGGGTGGCCCGGCGGGTCGCCGCAGGCGACGCTGCGGCGCGCGCGGCGACTCCCGGGGCCGCCCGCGACCTGATGCTGAACGGTCACATCGATGTCGTCCCCACCGGAGACGAGTGCGCGTGGACCACGCCGCCGTGGGAACCGGTCGTCAGGGACGGCCGGGTGTACGGCCGCGGCGCCGTCGACATGAAGGGTGGCCTGTGCTGTGCGCTCTTCGCCGTGAAGGCGATTCGCGACGCCGGGATTCGGCTAGCAGGCCGCGTCTCCGTGGCCAGTGTCGTCGGTGAGGAGGACGGCGGGACCGGCACTCTGGCGACGATCCTGCGCGGCCACACGGCCGACGGGGCGATCGTCGTCGAGCCCACGGGCCTCCGTGTCGTCGCGGCCCAAGCCGGCTCCCTGATGTTCCGCCTCACCGTTCGCGGTCTCGCTGCCCACGGTTGCGTGCGTGAAGAGGGGGTCAGCGCCGTCGAGAAGGCCGTGCCGCTGTTGGCGGCGCTGAGGCGGCTCGAGGCCGAGCGCTGCGGTGTCGCCGGCGCCGCCGCGGACGGTGCGGCCGGAACGATTGCGGTGGGGGCCGGAACGGCCGGCGATCCGCGCTCACCGCTGTTCGCCCGCTACCGCCTGCCGTGGCCGATCGAGGTGGGGACTCTGCGCGCCGGCGATTGGGCGAGCAGCGTGCCGGACACGCTCGTCGCGGAGGGGCGCTACGGAGTCGCCGTCGGGGAGGATCCGGCCGCTGCCCGGCGGGTGTTCGAAGAAGCGATCGCCCGAGCGGCTGCGGCGGACCCCTGGCTCTCGGAGCATCCGCCGGAGGTGGAGTGGTGGGGCGGCCGCTTCGACCCGGCAGTGACGGAACCGGCGGATCCGGTCGTCACGGCGGTGGTCGAGGCGGCGACGTGCATCTCGGGTGCGCCGCCTCCGATCGAGGGTGTCACGTACGGCGCCGACATGCGTCTGCTCGTGAACGTCGGCGGCGTCCCGACCGTGCTCTTCGGCCCCGGCGACGTGCGCGTCGCGCACATGCCCGACGAGTACGTGCCGATAGGCGATCTGCGGACGGCCGCTGAAGTCCTTCTTCTCACGACGCTCCGCTACTGCGGTGTAGAGGAGTGACTCCGGGGAGACTCGCCGCGGCCGTGCGCGTGCCGGGTGAGCGTCGTGTCGGCATGGCGAACCATCCGCCGGCCCGGCGGCCAGGAGCCAGACGGCGAGGGCAGCACCGCAGGAGACCCAGCAAGACGAGGGCCGGGGCGGCGAATGCCGCCCCGGCCCTCACGCTCCTGACAGGAGAAGCGATCTGGAGCTTGGGTCACCCGGTCAGTTGGCGGTGACGACGTCCTTGCGCGTGACCGGCAGGTTGCGCACGCCGAGCTCGGCGATGAACGCGTCGCGCACGCCGCGCGGCAGTTCCTCGGGGCAGATCATGCCCTTGTCGGTGATCTTGTCCTCGACGATCATCTCGGCGTAGATGCTGGCCGGCGTGCTGGTGCCGTAGCTCACGCTGGTGCCGCCGGGGATCAGGCTGTTCACGTACTTGATGTCGGGCGGGAAGATGTTGTAGCCGACGGAGGCCGGCTTGCCGTTCTTCTCGCCGATGCAGTCGACGGTGACGACGCCGAGGTCGGTGATCTCGCCGGCGAGGGCGAGCTTGGCGAGCTCATCCGCCGGCGGGTTCGGCGGCATGGAGGCGACGAAGACGTCGATCGGCCGCACCTTGCTGCCGTCTTTGAGCGTCACCGGCTCCTTGCTGGCCATGCCCGAACTCACGAAGGCGAGGTCGGCGTCGATGCCCTCCTCGGGGCCGCCCATCTTGAAGTCCACGTAGCGCAGGCCCTTGTCGCCGTACTTGGCGGCGAGGGTGCGCGGCAGCGTGCTCACCTCTTCGTGGTCGTGGCAGATCACGGCGCCGAGGCCAAACGGCTGCGGGAACTCGTAGTGCTCGCGGCGGCCGAAGATCTCGACGCGCTTGAACTCGCCGTCCTCGTAGAGGAGAGGCGGCTGGGCGCAGTCGGTGTAGAAGGTCTCCTGCGACCAGACCTGGAGGGGGACGGGCGAGTCGAAGATCGCGTAGTCCTTGATGCGGATCTCGAAGCACTTGTCGAGGTCCTCGTAGCCGTTGGCGGCGAAGGTGTTGGTGACGCCCGGGTCCATGCCGGTGCTCATGAGCGCGAGGACGCCCTGCTTGGCGAACTCGGGGGCGAGCGTCATCTGGTCGAGGTAGGCCTCGTCGATGGTCTGCGTCTGCGTCTGGCCCTGGGCCATGTCCATGTAGGCGGCGCCGCACTTGAGGCACGCCTGCATGATCGACTTGTTGAACTGCGGGATCACCGCGTTGACGATGAGCTTGCAGCCTTCGCCGGCCTTGGCGACGGCGTCGACGTCGGACGCATCGATGAACATCGACGTGGCCTTGCCGTTGCCGACCTGGCCGGCGACGAACTGCGCGCGCTTCTCGTCGTAGTCGCTGACGACGATCTCGGTGACTGCCGGGTTGCGGCCGAGGTTCCAGGTGAGCACCTGGCCCTGCATGCCCGCGCCGACGATAAGGACCTTCATCTGCTCGTCTCCCTCCTCATGACCGGCGACCCTGGCGGCTGGCGCCGGGTGCGGCGGACGTCCACTGACGTTCAGGTTCTACCAGATGGAGCAAGGGGAGACAAGCGTTGGGGCGACGATTCTCGTAGAATCGCCCCCCCAACGCGGCGGGAGTCGTGCGATAGAGGCGGTATTCAACCGGCTTTCGTGCCGCACTCGTTGCAGAACTTCGCCCCGGGCTGCAGCTTGGCGCCGCACTGCGTGCAGTGCTGCGCGGACTTGAGGTCGGCCCCGCACTCGGCGCAGAACTTGGCGTTCGTCGCCTGCGGCGCGCCGCACTTGGGGCAGGAGGCCGTGATCCCCTCCCGCCAGTCGGCCTCGGTGAGGTGCTTGTCCTCCTCGGCCATCTTGGCGTGCGCCCACACCTCCTCGACGGACTTGTCGGCCTGGGCGGCCGCCATCTCCACGCCGAGGTCGGGGGCGCACTGTTTGCAGAGGCCCTTCTTCTCGTTCCAGCACTGTTCACGGCACATCCAGGAGCTGCAGCGCGGGCACTGGACGAACTTGGGACGGATCTCTTCGGCCGCCTTCCTGAACGCCTTGTCGCTCGCCTTCTCCCACGCGGCCGACTTGGCGCGCTGGGCGACGTCCGCCGCCTGCCCGAAGAAGCCGCCGAGCAGGCCGCTCGCCCCGTCGAGCACGTTCGTCGCGGCACTCAGCTCGAAGGTGTCGAACTCGGTGCGAAAGCCGTTGCCGCAGCGGTCGCAGCGGAACTCGAACTGAAAGCCGTTATCGGTGCTGAGGTCGCCGTAGTTGCTGGTGAACTCGATCTCTCCCGCCATCTGCCGAAGCCTCCGATCCGGGGTCGCGCGACCCCGAGTGCCTACGCGGTCCGCGCACGAGTATACGCCCGGCATGGTAGAACTAGCGGTACGGCACGAAGAGACCGACGGAGGCGAGGACCGTGCACGAACTCGGCATCACCCAGGGGATCATCGACAGGGCGCGAGAGGCCGCCGTCGCGAACCACGCCACCAAGGTCACGGATGTCTTTCTCGTCATGACGCCGGCCGCCGACTTCACCCAGGACTCGATCGAGATGTACTTCGAGATGCTCACCAGCGAGGACGAGATGTTCAAGGGCGCCGCGCTGCACGTGGACCACCAGCCGGCGGCCGCCGCGTGCCTCAAGTGCGGGGATGAGTTCTCGGCCGACGCTTCGCAGCCGGTGTGCCCTCAGTGCGGATCGCGCGTCGTCCGGTTCGATCCGGACGCCCCCATGGTGCAGCTCACCGACGTGGGGGTCGACGACTCGGAGGGCTAGCGCCGTCGCCGGCCTGGCCGCCGTCCTCGAGTCTCGCCAGCCGACGGTTCGTCCACACGATCACTGGGCCGAGGCAGCACATGAGCGGGACAAACACGGCCCAGTACGTCCAGATGGGGAGCACGCCGAGCAACGCGAGGCCGAGCAGCCCCGCGACCGCGCCGATGACGATCCACATCGCGATCACGACGTGCACCATGAAGGCTCGTGCGGCGGAGGTGCGCGTGTTCTTCACCGAGGCGCTGGTCCCCACCACTCCGCCGCCGACGCCGGCCGTGGCGCCGATGACTCCGCCGACGATCCCTATCGTCGCTCCGTCGATCTCCACGGCCACACCCTCTCTCGCAACTCACGCTTGGCAGTATCGGCCGTATCCGTGTCGGCGATGAGCCGGGGGCGCGCGCGAGCCCGCTGATGAGGGGGATCGAGATGAAGCGCGGGGGGCGACGGAGTCCGGGGGGCTGGAGGAGTGGTGGTGGAGCATAGCGGAATCGAACCGCTGACCTCCTGGGTGCGATCCAGGCGCTCTCCCAGCTGAGCTAATGCCCCACGCGGTCCCAGACGGGCTGGGATTCAGTAGTATGCGGCATTGTCGCCGGACGGGCAAGCGGCTCGCGCGCCTCGGGCGCCGCGGGTCAGGCGGAGAAACGCTCGCGCAGCCGCGCCGCGATCGTCTCCGGCGGAGAGAACATGAGCTCGCCCCCGAGCTGCTTCTGGAGGAAGTAGTCGTCGGTGCGGTAGTCGCGCCGGAAGGCCGTGCGAGCGATCACCCGCAGCACCACGGGGAAGCCGGCCTCGTGGCCGCGCAGCGGTCCGCCGAAGAGCGTGAAGTTGAACGCCGAGAGGCCCTCGTCCTCGTACCACGAGAGGACCTTGGACAGGCCGGCCGCGAGGCTTCCCGCTTGATCCTCACCGAGCCGGGACAGGCGATCGACGTCAGGGACGACTGCGATGACCTCGCGAGCGCCTGCGGGCGCGAACGGCGTGAGCCAATGAGCGCCCTCCGACCCGTGGATGTAGCGCTCGCCCAGTTCCCTCTCGAGCGCGACGAGCTCCTGCCAGTAGTCAGAGCCGTTGGCGGCCAGCCACTCGGCCGACCTGCGCCAGTACATGTCGACCTGCCATGGCGGCGTCTCCCCGCCGAACACCTGCAGGTGGGGGTGGACCAGGCTGGCCCCGGCCGGCAGCATGTGGTTGCAGCACAGCTCGAGGTGGACCAGGTGCGGGTAGTAGCGCTCGGCGCGGCGGATGAAGTCGAGCGCCGCGCCCAGCCCCTCTTCGAGCAGGTCCGGCGAGAACTCGCTCGGCCGCAGATAGTGCTTCTCCGGGTAGGCGACCACGGCATGCACGCCGGCCAGCGGGAACAGGTTGGGGAAGACGAGGGCCCGGCCACGCTGCAGGCGCCCCCCGGGCACCAGGTCGTCCGGGTAGCGCGGCGTCGCGTCGAGGACCTTCTCCGGGCAGAAGAAGCAACCCTCGCGGCTCTTTGCCACGAGTTCGTCGGTGTACTCCCAGTCGGTCTTGCCGAGGAACATCTCCTCCTTCTCGGACAGACCCTCGGAGGCGATCGCCGTCATGCCGGTCAGCGGGTCCGTCCGCACCTCGATGGTCTGTTCCGCGACTTGCATGCCCTCCAGCGGGCTGTGGAATCCGGCTTTCTCGATGTGGCTCTCGAAGTGGATCCGGCTCGTCATGGCCGTTCTCCTCGCGTGTCCGCACTCTGCTGAAGGTGGGTGGCAGGCGGCCCGATGATATGGCCGCCGGCGGGCTCGAACAAGCATCCGCGACGGTGCGCACTGCGGCCTGGCGTGTCTCGTGGCGATCCCACGCCATCGCCGGGCGCCGCGCTCATGGCGTAGACTTGCAGCCGGACAATCCCTCTCTGCTGCGGAGCGCCACCCATGAAGATCACCGCCGTGCACGTCGACACCCTCGAACTGGTCATGGAGGAGCCGTTCGTGATCGCCTCGTCGGCGCTCGCGATCGGTCCCTGCGATCTGATCCGCGTCGAGACGGACGAGGGGATCACCGGCATCGGCGAGGCGTGCCCCGCCTACGAGTTCACGGGCGACACGCTGTGGACGGTCGAGGACGTGATCGGAGAGTACCTCGCGCCGTCCGTGATCGGCAGGGATCCCTTCGACGTCGAGGCCATCGTCCGCTGCTGGGAGCGCGAGCTGTACACGGTCGGCAACCAGGCGGCGCGCGCCGGCCTCGAGATCGCTCTGTGGGATCTGCAGGGCAAGGCGCTCGGGCGGCCGCTCCACGATCTCGTCGGCGGCCGCTCGCGCCCCGGCCTGCAGGAGGTCGTCGCCTTCGGCTGGGACGCGCCGGAGACGCTGGCGGCCAAGACCCGCGCCATGTGCGCCGAGGGCATCACCGTGTTCAAGATCAAGGTAGGCGACACGCCCGAGCGCGACGAGCAGCGCGTCGCCGCGGTCCGCGAGGCCGCGGGTACCGCTGCGCGCATCACCGTCGACGCCAACCAGGGCTGGTGGGATGCGAAGACGGCGGTCCGCGCCATCAAGTTGCTCGAACGGTACGGCATCGAGTTCGCGGAGCAGCCGGTGCGCATGGACGACCTCGAGGCGGCTCGATTCGTGCGCGGTCACGTCGACGTGCCGATCGCGCTCGACGAGAGCGTGCGGGGTCCGCGCGAGGCGCTCGCCTGCGCCAAGGCCGAGGCGTGCGACATGTTCGTTGTCAAGCTGATGAAGACCGGCGGGATCCTGAACGCACTCAAGGTCAACGCGATCGCTGAGGCCGCCGGCATCAGCGTGATGATGGGCAACATGGGCGAGAGCTCGGTTGCGCTTGCGGCGCACTACCACCTCAACGTGGCGCTGGCGAACGCCACCCACGGCGACGCCGATCTGCCGTGGCGGCCCGGCGGCATGACCCACGACATCGGCCGCGGTCTCCGGCAGGAGGTCGTCGACGACGTGTCGTGGGTCCATGTCCCTGAAGGGCCCGGGCTGGGCATCGAGTTGGTCGAGGAGAACGTCGAGCGGCAGCGCGTCGCGCGCCGCTGGTGACGGAGTGGTGGATCCGGGCGAGATCAGGACGCGCTGGGCTGCGGCCGGCGGCGAACCCGCCGGCTTGCCGGCGGGATCCGGCCTCATGGGCTTTCCCGTGGTCGACGACCCGGAGGCGCTCTCCGGCGCCGCTCTGGCGGCCGTCGGTCTGCCCGCGGGCGGCGCGGCGGACGCCCCGGCCGCGGTGCGGGCCGCCTCGGCGGCGTACGCGGGGTGGGGCGTGGCGCCCGGCGGGGCTCCGCTCGGCGTCGACTACGGCGACGTGACCGTGAGCCCCGGCGATGTCGAGGCGACCTTCGTCCGAGCGCACGAGCGCCTGGCCGACATCTTCGCCGCCGGCGCCATGCCCCTGGTGCTCGGAGGAGACGGCGTCGTGAGCCTGCCGGTGCTGCAGGTGCTCTCGGGCAAGCTGCGCGGCAGGCTGGGCGTCGTCGCCTTCAGTCCCTCGTACGACATCGCCGCCGAGCCGCGCCACGGGGCTGCGTCACGCTGGGCGCGGGCCCTCGAGCTCGGCGTGGTCGTACCCGCCAATCTTGTGCTGATCGGAGGGCGAGCGGCTCCCCCCGACACAGCCGCCCGCCGTGTCCTGCGCGGACTCGGCGTCTCGACGTACGGTGTAGCCGATGTCGCGCGCGACGGTATGCCGACCATCGCCGAAGAGGCGCTCGAGACCGCGTCGACCGGCACCGAGGCGGTCTACCTCTCCGTCGACATGGAGGTGCTGGCGGGGGCGGCGGACCCGGTCGGGCTCACCGCGCGGGAGTTGGCCGAAGGCGCTGCGGCGGTGGCCACCGGCCTGCTGGCCGCCGCGGATGTGTGCGGAGCCGGACCGGACAAGGGCGGAGGCGACGGCCCGACGCGGGCGGCGGCGCGCGTCGCCGCCGAGATCGTCGCCGGAATCGCCGAACGGCTCGCCTGAGCCGCCACGCACGGTGTGTACGACCAGTCGGCACGCGGGGGTGGCCACGCCCTCGCGCTGCAATCACGAGGAGGAAACGTGAGCGTCGTCAACGCGTTCAATGAGTGGGACCCGCTGGAGGAGATCGTCGTCGGTCGCGTCGACGAGAGCACGCTCGTCCCGCCGTGGGACGTCATCATGCCTGCCGTCGTGCACGACAAGACGCAGTGGGACTTCTTCAAGCAGCACGGCGGCACGCCGTGGCCGGTCGAGATGCTGAAGAGGGCCGAGAGGGACCTCGACGCCTTCATCGACGTGTTGCAGCAGGCGGGCGTGACGGTGCGCCGGCCCGAGCCGTACGCCTACGAGCGCCCGTTGAGCACGCCCGACTGGGAGGTCGCGAGCAGCTGCTACGCGCTCATGCCTCGCGACGTGCTCTTCGTCATCGGCGACCAGATCATCGAGGCGCCCATGGGCTGGCGGAGCCGCTCCACCGAGCGGCTCGCGTACCGCGAGCTCTGCAAGGAGTACTTCCACGGCGGCGCCCGCTGGGTCGCCGCGCCGCCGCCGCGCCTCTCGGACGAGAGCTACACGCCGGGGTTCGTGGCTCCGGAGGAGGGCGAGCCCCAGCGCTTCCTGCCGACCGAGTACGAGCCCTTGTTCGACGCTGCCGACGCCATCAAGTGCGGCCGCGACGTCTTCATCGCCCGCTCGAGCTGCTGCAATCGCTTCGGCATCGACTGGCTGCAGCGTCACCTGGGCGACGACTACGCCGTCCACGAGGTGGAGATCCACGACACCCACCCCATGCACATCGATGCGACGTTCCAACCGCTCGCGCCGGGCAAGCTGCTCATCAACCCCGAGCGCGTCGCCAAGGTCCCCGACATGTTCGAGAAGGCGGGCTGGGACGTCCTCGTCTGCCCTGAGCCGGAGATGCCCGCGTCGCACCCCATGTACAACTGCAGCCGCTGGATCATGATGAACGTCGTGATGCTCGACGAGACCCGCGTCGTCGTGTCCGCCGGCGAGAAGCGCTTCATCCGGCAGCTCAGGGACTGGGGCTTCGAGCCCATCGAGTGCCCCTTCTGGGACTTCGAGACCATCGGCGGCGGCTTTCACTGCGCGAGCGTCGACATCCGCCGCCGCGGCGCCCTCAAGTCGTACTTCTGAGGAGGCGCGGGCACGCCCGCGCCGCGCGCGACCTTCCCGAACAGGCTGGGCACGGCTCCCTAAACGCGAGTCCCATGGCGCCGGCGCGCTTGCGGGTCGACACTGCCAGTGGAGCATATGGAACCCCCTGGGAGGGCATCGTGACGCGTGAGGAGAAGGAGAGGGCGGCCGATGAGGTGCTGGCGCGATACACGCATCTCGGCGCGACGGTCGTGAGTGACGACCAGACGCTCTGCCGCATCCTTCAGACGCTCGAGTTCTCCGGCGCCGACAGGGATGTCGGCGAGTACCTCTGCTCCTTCATCACCGCCTGAGGGCGCTGCTCGGGCGCGGCGCCCGTGGTGAGTCAGAGGCTGTGGCCCCGGTGGCCGGCCGGACGGGAGCGGAATCCCGCCTGGGACCGCCGGGGCCGACCTCGTTTCAGGAGCGGCGTGAGAGCACGCGCTCCAAGGCGCGGCCGAGCTCCTCGTCGCCGGTCAGGGCCGGGCACGCCAGGATCTCCGCCAGCGCTTCGGTCTCCGAGATGGACGCCCGATACGGGCGTTCCGCGACGAGGGTCTGATATGCGGCCGCCAAGGCTACGATCTGCTCGGCGCGGCTCCGCGGCTCGCCTTCACCCTGCCTGACCATCGCCGTCCGGACCTCTCCGGCATCCGCGCCGAGCTCGCGGCTCAAGTCGAGCGCGAGTCTCGTGAGCCCCGCGCGGCGCCGGCGCAGGTACCCTTCTCGCGCCGCGACCAGCTCGCTCATGGCCGCCACGTGGTCGATCCCGGCCAGAGTCGCCCGTTCGGGGGTGTCTGCGCCGTGCTTCGCGCCGAACGTCATCACGTTGTTTCGCCCCCTGCGCTTGGCCAGATACATGGCCCAGTCGGCCTTGTCGATCAGCTCGTCCTTGAACGTGGCGTCTGTGGGACAGGTAGCGACCCCGATGCTGACGGAGAGCGAGTCCGTGCCCGAGGCGAAGGGCGTGTGGACGATGCCCGAGCGGATCCGCTCCGCGGCCTCGAGGGCCCCCTCTTCCGAGGTGTCGATGAGGATGGCGGCGAACTCCTCACCGCCGTACCTCGCGACGAGGTCGACATGGCGGACGGAGTCCTCGAGTACCCGAGCGACGGCGCGAAGGGCGCGGTCGCCGGAGCCGTGACCGTGCTGCTCGTTGTAGGCGCGGAAGTCGTCGAGGTCGCAGAACAGCAATGCAAGACTCGCGCCGTTCTCCCGGCAGCGCTCGAGCTCTTCGCCGAGCCGCTCATGGAAGTAGCGGTGGTTGTACAGGCCGGTCAGCCCATCCGTGATCGCCTCGAGCTCCACGC
>Ga0265595_1001996_pt1 | contig 14667 bp, 10 predicted proteins | sample saktaG_15_FD_190148 | JGI IMG/M metagenome (GOLD analysis project Ga0265595, IMG submission 190148) | Saline water microbial communities from Sakinaw Lake, British Columbia, Canada - sak_2013_06_06_50m | ecosystem: Environmental > Aquatic > Non-marine Saline and Alkaline > Saline ... | reverse complement strand
TCAACAATCCATGAAAAATCGGAAAGATCGCTCTATCGGAGAAGAGCACGATTTAATACGTATGATTCAAATGCATATGGAAAAACAGATTCCTTTAAAAGCACTAAACAATGTTATCGAACATTTACGGGGATATTTTAAAAATAAGGCAAATTTACAGGAAAAAACGCATTTTTTTAACCTGACGGATTCCCTAGAAAAGTTGAACTATCTTTTTAAAATGGCAGAAAAATATCAGCAAAATTACCTGCTGCATTCAACCATTTTCGCAGATTTTTTACCCTGTGATGATTCTTCAGGGAATCCACAAAAACATCCTGAAATATAAGAGGCATATGATGAAGATTTACTTTACCTACAGGGTGAAACAATTGACCTGCAGTTACCTAAATGGTAAGAAAAGATTATGGATAATAACTCTTTTGGTGATTATTTTATTCATTCTGACGGCCTTTGAATTTCAAGCGGAAGAGAAGATAGATTCTGATGAGAATACTCAGATCATATACCGGGTAATCGAAGGTGATTCCAGCCTTACCATACTTTTTCTTCATGGTTTAGGAGAAAATTTGCGGACATGGGAAAAGATGGAGAATCAATTAAAAATCCCTTTCCGCCTTTTGCTTGTCGACCTCCCCGGTCATGGACAATCGCCTTTACAACGACGAACCAATTATTCTCATGATAACCTGGCTAACCTTCTTTGGGAGTTCGTTGATGATATCGGGGCAGGTGATTTGATGATTGTGGGGCATTCCCTGGGAGGTAATCTAGCCCTTAGAATGGCTGCAATGCGACCTGAAAAAATGAAAGGCCTTTTTTTGCTTAGCCCCTCAGTATTTGATACTCGCGGATTTCCTTTCCCTCGTTTAATTACCAATAATATATTTCTCCGTCCCTTCCTTAATGCAGTGATTCGAAGGACGGTCCGTTCTCCTGAGAGATTAGCCAAAATATTGCAGCAGGCGGTTTTTGATGAAACAATAGTGGATGAAGGTCTCATTGAGCGTATCATAAAACCTATGATAGATAATCCGAAAAGTTATCTGACTTTGATATATCTTTTCCGGGATTCTTCCCGAAACCGTAAGCTTCCTGATTTTCGTAAGATTCAGGTTCCGGTTTTAGTGATAAACGGTGCTGAAGACCCCTGGATTAAGCCGGAGGAAGCATTGCGCTTAACCAATCTTTTACCCAAAAGTGAGCTGGTTTTATTGCCATTTTGCGGGCATATGCCTCAGGAGGAAAAACCGAATGAGGTTACCCGAAAACTCGAAGAATTTTTAAAAAATCTAAAAAGCCAATGAGTGATAACAGGAGAGGATAGAAATAGGTTTAATTTTAAGTAGCATGAAAATAAGTTCGGCCCTGAGCGAGTAAAGGAAGGGGTTTTACTAGCTACATACCAGCGGACATGCCGAGATTGATACCTTGAAAAAAGTGGTAAAAAAATTAAAGCCGGGGAAAATAATCCCCATTCATACTTTTCATCCTGATAAATATAGTGGTTTGTTTAGCCGGAAAATCGTACAGCTTTCAGACGGAGAGGTTTTAAGATATTTTCTAAGGATCATAATAGGAGGAAATGATGACGATTTATTCTCATTCTCGCCTGGAGAGCTTTAAGAGCTGTCCTTTAAAATATAAGTTTAACTATATCGATAAGATTAAAAGAGAAGAAGAAGGCATCGAGGCTTTTTTAGGTTCTCGCTTTCATAAGGTGATGGAAAAAATTTATAAAGAACTCCGCTTTAGGAAATACAGTTTGGGTGAACTGCTGGATTTTTATGAGGATGATTGGAATAAGAAATATCACGATAAGATAGTTATCGCCGACAAGGAAAGAAAAGCTAAGGATTATAAAGAAATAGGGAAGAAATTTATAGAAGAATATTATAAGCGGTATGATCCTTTTAACCAGGGGAAAGTTTTAGGCATTGAACGTCCGGTCATTATAAATTTAGATGATAATGGAGAATATAAATTAAGGGGATTTATAGACCGCATAGACCAGGTAAAAGACAGAACTTATGAAATACATGATTATAAGACCTCCAAATATCTTCCGGAGCAGAGCGAAATGGATGAAGACCGCCAGCTGGCTCTCTATCAGATAGGGATTCAAAATAGCTGGAACGGTGTTGATCAGGTAGAGCTGGTGTGGCATTATGTAGCCTTTGATAAAGAGATAAGGTCAAAAAGGACGGAAGAAGAATTAGATGAATTAAAAAAAGAGTCCATTGATTTGATCAAGAAGATTGAATCTACCCGGGAGTTTTTGCCCAATGAGAGCAGGTTATGCGGATGGTGTTATTATCAGGATATCTGTCCTTTGTATAAACATAAATATATGATTGGGAATCTGCCGGCCAATAAATATCTAAAAGATAGTGGCGTTAAATTGGTGAATAAATTTGCTAAGTTGGATGATAAAAAGAAGGGCTATCAAACAAAGATTGAAGAGATCGATGAAGAGCTTAAAGAGATAAAAGAAGCGGTGATTCAATATGCCGGAAGTATAGGGGTAGAAGTGGTGATAGGGAGTGACCATCAGTTAAAGATTAGTTCAAGTGAAAAAATCAATGTGCCGGGTAAAGGGACCAAGGAGAGAGAATCTTTAATAGCGTTATTTAACCAATTAAATAAACTAGAAGAAGTATCAGCCCTTGATGTCTCTGAATTGAAAAAGGTCATTAAAGAGGAAAAATGGGATGCGATTATTTTAGAGGAGATAAAAAAGTTGGTAGAGATTGAAACAGTAAAATCAGTCCGCTTATCGAAAAACAAGAGAGAAGACTAAAGTGATAGGGATATTCCCATTTTCTTGAGAAAAAAATAGAGATAGAAGGAGGGAAAAATGTCTGGTAAAAACATTCTTGTCGAGAGAAAAAATAAAATAGGATTCATTACCTTAAATCGACCAGAAAAGAGGAATACCTTTAATGTTCCATTTGCCAAAGAATTAAATGCTGCGCTTTGGGAGTTAGAGAGAGAGGATGATATTCGAGTCATTGTCATAAAAGCGGCTGGAAAACATTTTTCTACCGGCATTGCATTAGATGAGTTTAAAGATAAAAATGCTTCTGAGTATCGGGAATTTATTCATTTAATGGATGAGCATAACCACACCATAGCCAGTATGAAAAAAATAGTGATTACATCGGTAAAAGGTTATGCTATTGCTAATGGAGCGGGTTTGGTCTATGCCAGTGATTTTACCATTGCTGCCGAAGATGCCAAATTTGGTACAACGGCCATTAATCTTGGATTGATCTGTTTAGGACCTGCCGTTCCTTTGTCTCGATTGGTTGGAAGAAAAAAGATTTTGGAGTTGATTCTAACCGGAGATATTATTTCTGCAGAAGAAGCGCAAAAGTTAGGTTTAGTAAACCACGTAGTTCCCTCCGAAGAACTTGAAGAAAAGACGATGGAGTGGGCAGAAAAATTTGCCCAAAAAAGCCCCCTTGCTCTTCAAATAGGAAAAAGGGGTATTTATCAGATGCAGGATTTGCCTTATCATCAAGCGATAGATTATATGGGTGAGCTTTTTGTCTCCTTATGTTTGACTGAAGATGCTAAAGAGGGGGTGCAGGCTTTTCTTGAAAAGAGGAAGCCTTTATGGAAAAAACACTAAAGATTACTTTTTGAAAAAAAGAGAAGAGAAATAATAAAAAGGAAGGAGCCTGGATAAAAAAGTGAATTGTTCGGAGTGTAAGAGAAAAATAACAGATGATAATTATTTTATAGTTGATGACCTGCCGGTTTGCTATGAATGCCTTTATGGTCAAATCGAACCTCTTGCGATATATCCTATCGGGCAAGTCAGCCAAGTGAATCCTGATGGAATTTCCAGAATTGACCTTTTTCCATATCAGTGCAAGTTTATGTATAAATTGGAAGAAGAAGAATGGATAAGCATTATCTACTATTTACATCAAACTTATCACATCAGAACAATATTTAACAGAGGAAGGGGAGGAATCGGTAAAGAAGTGGGGGTATTTGCTTCCCGTACCCCTCATCGCACTTCAAGAATTGCAGTGAGTAATGTAGAATTGGTTAAAATAAGCGATACACATATTTACGTCAAAGGATTAGATGCTTTTGAAGGAAGCCCGGTTTTGGATATCAAGGCAGCAAAAAAGAAGGAAAAAGTATTTTAAGAAAAGAGGACGAATAATGAAGGGAAATCCAATAGGGTCAGGTCTTGAAATGACATATTTTTTAACAACAAGCAAGTATTAATGGAAAATGTGTCATTTCAAGACCTGACCCCACAATCCTGTTCATTGTTTATATCGGGCCAGCTTCCCGTTGAACCTGAGAGTGGAGATTTAGTAAAGGGAGACATACAAAAACAGACCAAGCAGATTTTAGAAAATCTAACCGTACTTTTAGATTTGTATTCCCTTACTCTAAAAAATGTTGTAAAAACTACCGTGTTTTTAAAAAACATGAATAATTTTTCAGAAGTTAATAAAGCTTATGCCCAATATTTTACTGAAGAATTTCCTGCAAGAAGCTGTGTAGAAGTAGCGCGTCTGCCAAAGGATGCAGAGATAGAGATAGAAGCAATAGCAATTTGCGATTAAGAAGAAATGGGTGGTAAACCAATAAATAGAATTGAATGGAGGAAATGGTATTGGATAAAAAGCAAAAAGAATTACTCGAACTGTTAAGAAGGGGAATTAAACCGGCTACAGGCTGTACGGAGCCCATTGCGGTGGCCTATGCAGTTGCTACTGCGAAAGAACAGGTTAACGGCGAATTAGAATCTTTAGAGATTCAAGTTGACCCGAATATATATAAAAATGGTTTAATGGTTACCATACCCGGCACCAAAGAAAAGGGATTGATGGCAGGAGGAGCTTTGGGATTCGTAGCAGGAGATCCTAAAAAAGAGCTAAGAGTAATAGACAATATAAAGGGAGAAGATTTAAAGAAGGCGAAACTGTTAATTGAGCAGAAAAAAGTGAATTTGAGTTTGAAAGAAGATTACCATGGATTATATATTGAAGTTATTCTAATTACCAATGAGTCAAAGGTAAGAGTTATAATTAAAGATAGCCATCTTAATATTGTAAGTATGGAAAAAATTAGAAAGGGTGAAAAATTTAAGCCGTTTTTAGCCGAGAATAAGAAAATAAATTTCTCTGAAAATATTATTCAGAAATATGAGCTTAAAGATTTTATAGAATTTTCCAACAAGATATCCGTTAATGAAATGGATTTTCTAAAAGAAGGAATAGAGATGAATTTAGCCATAGCCGAAGAAGGTCTTAAGATTGAAAATGGCGTAGGTGTTAAATTTAGGGAAATGGTGGAAGAGGGATTAATGGCTGATAATATAATAAACCGTGCCCAAATGCTTTGTGCGGCTGCTTCTGAGGCGCGGATGTCAGGCAGTAGATTGCCGGTAATGAGTACTGCGGGAAGCGGCAATCATGGAATTACTGCCTTTTTAACTACTTTTGCGGTTGCTGAAAAAAATAATATACCAGAGGAACAACTAATAAGAGCTCTTGCCCTAACCAACCTTATTACTATTTTTATAAAGTCATACACCGGAACTCTATCAGCAATGTGTGGCTGCGGGGTAGCCGCCGGAATAGGTGCAAGTGCCGGAGCAGTATATTTATTGGGTGGAAATAAAGAACAGATATTGGGAGCTATGTATAATATGGTTGGGTCGATTGCCGGGATAATTTGCGATGGAGCCAAGGAAGGGTGTGCTTTTAAATTAGCCCTTGCCTCAGGCTGGGCGGTTCAAGCGGCTATCCTTTCCATGAAGGGTGCAATAATTAATAAAAATGACGGGATATTGGCCGGTGATTTTAAAAAATTATTTAAAAATTTAGGTTATACCTGTAATCCCGGGATGGTTCCTACCGATGAAGCTATCCTGGAAGTAATGTTAGAGAAAGAAAAAGCATGATAGGTACAAATAAAAATGTTCAATGATGTATTACTCCTCTTGTCATAAATCAATTAATAAAACGGGGGACGGTTCTTTGTTTTACAACGCCTACTGGCAGTATAAACTATTGGAAAAAAGGGACCAGCCTCTGGAGACCCGACTCCTTTATTAGGGAGGATTTGATTATGAATAAAAATATTTTCTTGATTTTAGTCATTATTTTTATCGTTATAGTTGTGATGGCTACCGGTGCATATTCATGTGGTATTCAAGAAATAAGTGATGGAAATTACCAGGCAGAAGACAGAATTATTTTATTACCCGGCATTGCGGAAGATGAAGGCGAAAACGTCTCACAGTCTGAGGTTAAGATAATAATTGAAGAAATTGATAATGGGTCTGAAAAGCAGCTGCATTATGATATTCTGGTTGATTTCAAGACCTGACCCCACAATCCTGCATTAAACCATAAAAAAACATAAAAAAATTTCTAAAAAGAAGGATTTTTAAAACTTATGCAGTATATGTAATACAAGTAAAAGTACCGAAAAAATTATAAAAATTTAAAAAGGTTGAAAAAAGCAAACTACTCCAAAGGGTAGGGCGCAAAGTCATGGGTCTAAGGCATTTTAGCTTGCTTCTTTGTCTTTTTTATTGCTATGATTACCAAACTGCCAACTTCTAAGAAAGAGTTGGCAGTTTTTTATTTTATGATGAAGTCAGTTTTTAAGGAAGCTAAGAAAATCTCTGAGTTAAAATAAAATGTAAATCTAAATAACAGGATTAGTCGATAGTTAAAAAATGTATGATTTTAATATTTAAAAATATAGAAGGAGAATGAAAATGAAAAAATTAATGCCATTGTTATTTTTTATTATTCTTTTACTTTTAATTTGCAGTATCAATGTTATTGTTATGAGTGAAAAGAGCTTTAACTTATATACATACAACTCTGCTGCCGGGCAACTACTGAAGATTGACCCTAAAACCGGTAAGGCAGTTATCATGCATAACCTAAGTCAAAAAAATTCTTTCGCTGATTTATCCAGTTTTTCTGAGTCCGGTTCTTTGATTACTATTGGTCATTTTGCACCTGACACTCAACTTTATCAAATTAATCTCTTAACCGGAGAGATTAATCTCATTGGTGATACCGGTTTGAATTTTGTAGAAGGTGTAGAATATATCCCTTCAACCGGACAATTATTTGCAGGTGGACGAAAACTCCCTCATCATACCAATGATTCGTATCTGTTTATCGAAATAAATCCATCCGATGGAAGTATCATCAGGCAGCAAAAAACCAACATTAGAGATATTGATAGTCTGGCATATAATCCGGTCAGTGGTGAACTCTGGGCTGTCGATACTCAACCTAATCGATATGCCCGTCTCTGGACAGTTGACCTGGAAACCGGACAGGGTACTTTGAGAAAAAATTTCACAAAAAAAGAACTGATGGGATATAGCGGACTTATCGGAATCAGTTTTAGCCCTGATGGTCAGGCTTACGGAATTTTATATAAAGGTACCAAGGCTCCTATAAAAGAGTATCGCTTAATCAAAATAGATATGAATGATTTTTCCTTTGAATTACTACCTGCTGAAAATTTAGGACAGCCAGAAACGCTGCTACTGACTAATATTACCAGTGATTATGCTGAGGGTTGGATTGTACAGGATCCTAAGATTGAATTGACTGTTACCAATAGTGGTAAGAGATTGGTCAGTAATTTACCCATCTTTGTTAACCAGGGAGAAGTAGGCGAAGAAATTGATTTAGATGGTGACGGGATTAATCAGGCATGGGAAGATATGGCCATGGAAAGGATTAATCCGTATATTGAATTAGATGAGGAAGAGCCCTGGTTAATAAATCAAAATTTCTGGTTAATGAATCAAAATATAATAAATAGTATACAATCGCAAACGGGTACAGAAATTAGTTCATTTGTAGGTAAAGTACCTCAACAAATAATAAATAGTTTAACAGACCATGTTGCCAATTTTGTTCGAATTCATCCTTATACTCCATTCTGTAATTATCAAGATTGCCATGCCAATCAATTACCGAAATACATCATTTTTCGTTATGTAGTAACCTGGAGTAAAGATTATGGTCGTTTTGGTTTTACTTCACACGAAGACGACCATGAACGTATTTATATGGCCTGGAGAGTCATCGATAATTATACACTGGATTTAGATTGGGTGTTTACTTCTGCTCACCGGGACCCTGATATACATCATAGTGTTTGGAGCCCTTATTACCGGATATGTAATAAAGTTGATGTTTCTACTATTCCGGAAGGCTATGATTTTAGTATGCTTATGTGTGGGGAATTGGATTTCGATAGTCAAGATGGCAGGTTAACATTTTGTGCGGCAGAAGGAAAACATGCGCTTTATCCTGCCTGTGATGTCTGTGAAGATGTATTATTAGTATCAACTACTGCTACAGGAGAAGATTGTTGCGGAGGGGGTCGGTATTTATTTGATTGCTATAATGTCGGTGAGCCGAATGAATGGCAATATCAGGATAAAGAAATTTATGACCTTACAGTTGATGAAGGTAAATTGGGTGGAGAACTTCCCCAAGAAGATACAGATATATTTTATAATATATTGACAAGTCGATATAGAATCACTATAAAAACAGGAAACAAGGATTATTCCGGGACTGATGCAAAAATTAATATAAAACTGCATGGACAAGAAGAAAAAAGTTCAAACTGGTTTACGATATATTCAATAGGATTACCCCCTCGTTCTGCTGAACACGTCGGTATATTCGAAAAAGGAGATTTAGATCATATTTTTGTTAGCTGTACGGATTTGGGATCTATTAACAAGATTCAGGTCAAACATGATAATGGTGGAGTTGCACCGGGATGGTATATTAGTGAAATTTGGGTAGAAGATTTAGATACCAAGACAATATGGCATTGCCAACCAAATACCTGGCTGGAAAAAGTTTTTTCACCTTCCTTGCATGGGCTATGGGATGATAAAACGAATAAAACTTTTGATTTAAAGTTATTACAATAAAAAAAGAGTTAGTTGGAGGGAAAAGGAAAGTAGAGTCAAGCCTCACACTATGATTAAAATAGGTGAAGAAATTTTCAAAAAAGCTTCTTCTCTCGGTTTAGTACAATAGTGGAGACCTGACTCCCTAGAATGCTTAAAAATAGGGGAGGTTTGAATATTATGAGGATAAATAAAAATATTTTAAAAGTGAAAGCAGTCGTGTTATTATCAATATTTGTAATCGGAATTATTTTTGCAAGTGGATGTGCCCAAAACAAAGAAGAAAAATCAACTACTGAAGCAACTACTACTACTACAAAAGTAAAGCTTACCGCAAGAGAAGCTTTAAGTATAGCTGAGATAGTGGTGAGAGACTGGGCACAAGATGCAGTCCTTGTTGACTTATCCAATTTTCGGGGGTCATCGGAACCGGACGGACGAGCAACCAGATGGACATTTGAATTTAATTCAGAAAGCATGAAAAAACAGTTGGAAGTCCATGTAAGCAGAGGAAAAATACTTCAAAAAATGGAAGGGAAATATAGGGAGCGGGATGTCATTGCCGGTGAATGGATTGATACTCCAAAGGCAATGAGTATTGCCCTTAAGTACTTTGATGAGAAGCCAATAAAAAACTATTGGCTTGGAATAGGTAATAATGAGGGGACTATAGTTTGGTATGTAAAATGTGACTACGATGAAGGTGTACCGACCTGGGTTGATATCAATGCATTGACAGGAGAGGTTATTAAAACCCGGGAGGGTTATTAAAATATTTTGCCAGGGTGATTGAATAAATAGGGGCAGACACTTATTTTCTTAAGATAAAAACAGACAAAAAGAGTATTTCTTTTAAAAAAAAATAATAGGGATAGACACCCATTTAAATTAAAAAAATTAGACATATACTTGAAAAGGAAAAACGGGGGACGGTTCTTTGTTTTACAACACCTACTGGCAGTATAAACTATTGGAAAAAAGGGACCAGCCTGTGGAGACCCGACTCCTTTATGAAGGAAAAACGGGGGACGGTTCTTTGTTTTACAACACCTACTGGCAGTATAAACTATTGGAAAAAAGGGACCAGCCTGTGGAGACCCGACTCCTTTATTAGGGAGGATTTGATTATGAATAAAAATATTTTCTTGATTTTAGTCATTATTTTTATCGTTATAGTTGTGATGGCTACCGGTGCATATTCATGTGGTATTCAAGAAATAAGTGATGGAAATTACCAGGCAGAAGACAGAATTATTTTATTACCCGGCATTGCGGAAGATGAAGGCGAAAACGTCTCACAGTCTGAGGTTAAGATAATAATTGAAGAAATTGATAATGGGTCTGAAAAGCAGCTGCATTATGATATTCTGGTTGATTTCAAGACCTGACCCCACAATCCTGCATTAAACCATAAAAAAACATAAAAAAATTTCTAAAAAGAAGGATTTTTAAAACTTATGCAGTATATGTAATACAAGTAAAAGTACCGAAAAAATTATAAAAATTTAAAAAGGTTGAAAAAAGCAAACTACTCCAAAGGGTAGGGCGCAAAGTCATGGGTCTAAGGCATTTTAGCTTGCTTCTTTGTCTTTTTTATTGCTATGATTACCAAACTGCCAACTTCTAAGAAAGAGTTGGCAGTTTTTTATTTTATGATGAAGTCAGTTTTTAAGGAAGCTAAGAAAATCTCTGAGTTAAAATAAAATGTAAATCTAAATAACAGGATTAGTCGATAGTTAAAAAATGTATGATTTTAATATTTAAAAATATAGAAGGAGAATGAAAATGAAAAAATTAATGCCATTGTTATTTTTTATTATTCTTTTACTTTTAATTTGCAGTATCAATGTTATTGTTATGAGTGAAAAGAGCTTTAACTTATATACATACAACTCTGCTGCCGGGCAACTACTGAAGATTGACCCTAAAACCGGTAAGGCAGTTATCATGCATAACCTAAGTCAAAAAAATTCTTTCGCTGATTTATCCAGTTTTTCTGAGTCCGGTTCTTTGATTACTATTGGTCATTTTGCACCTGACACTCAACTTTATCAAATTAATCTCTTAACCGGAGAGATTAATCTCATTGGTGATACCGGTTTGAATTTTGTAGAAGGTGTAGAATATATCCCTTCAACCGGACAATTATTTGCAGGTGGACGAAAACTCCCTCATCATACCAATGATTCGTATCTGTTTATCGAAATAAATCCATCCGATGGAAGTATCATCAGGCAGCAAAAAACCAACATTAGAGATATTGATAGTCTGGCATATAATCCGGTCAGTGGTGAACTCTGGGCTGTCGATACTCAACCTAATCGATATGCCCGTCTCTGGACAGTTGACCTGGAAACCGGACAGGGTACTTTGAGAAAAAATTTCACAAAAAAAGAACTGATGGGATATAGCGGACTTATCGGAATCAGTTTTAGCCCTGATGGTCAGGCTTACGGAATTTTATATAAAGGTACCAAGGCTCCTATAAAAGAGTATCGCTTAATCAAAATAGATATGAATGATTTTTCCTTTGAATTACTACCTGCTGAAAATTTAGGACAGCCAGAAACGCTGCTACTGACTAATATTACCAGTGATTATGCTGAGGGTTGGATTGTACAGGATCCTAAGATTGAATTGACTGTTACCAATAGTGGTAAGAGATTGGTCAGTAATTTACCCATCTTTGTTAACCAGGGAGAAGTAGGCGAAGAAATTGATTTAGATGGTGACGGGATTAATCAGGCATGGGAAGATATGGCCATGGAAAGGATTAATCCGTATATTGAATTAGATGAGGAAGAGCCCTGGTTAATAAATCAAAATTTCTGGTTAATGAATCAAAATATAATAAATAGTATACAATCGCAAACGGGTACAGAAATTAGTTCATTTGTAGGTAAAGTACCTCAACAAATAATAAATAGTTTAACAGACCATGTTGCCAATTTTGTTCGAATTCATCCTTATACTCCATTCTGTAATTATCAAGATTGCCATGCCAATCAATTACCGAAATACATCATTTTTCGTTATGTAGTAACCTGGAGTAAAGATTATGGTCGTTTTGGTTTTACTTCACACGAAGACGACCATGAACGTATTTATATGGCCTGGAGAGTCATCGATAATTATACACTGGATTTAGATTGGGTGTTTACTTCTGCTCACCGGGACCCTGATATACATCATAGTGTTTGGAGCCCTTATTACCGGATATGTAATAAAGTTGATGTTTCTACTATTCCGGAAGGCTATGATTTTAGTATGCTTATGTGTGGGGAATTGGATTTCGATAGTCAAGATGGCAGGTTAACATTTTGTGCGGCAGAAGGAAAACATGCGCTTTATCCTGCCTGTGATGTCTGTGAAGATGTATTATTAGTATCAACTACTGCTACAGGAGAAGATTGTTGCGGAGGGGGTCGGTATTTATTTGATTGCTATAATGTCGGTGAGCCGAATGAATGGCAATATCAGGATAAAGAAATTTATGACCTTACAGTTGATGAAGGTAAATTGGGTGGAGAACTTCCCCAAGAAGATACAGATATATTTTATAATATATTGACAAGTCGATATAGAATCACTATAAAAACAGGAAACAAGGATTATTCCGGGACTGATGCAAAAATTAATATAAAACTGCATGGACAAGAAGAAAAAAGTTCAAACTGGTTTACGATATATTCAATAGGATTACCCCCTCGTTCTGCTGAACACGTCGGTATATTCGAAAAAGGAGATTTAGATCATATTTTTGTTAGCTGTACGGATTTGGGATCTATTAACAAGATTCAGGTCAAACATGATAATGGTGGAGTTGCACCGGGATGGTATATTAGTGAAATTTGGGTAGAAGATTTAGATACCAAGACAATATGGCATTGCCAACCAAATACCTGGCTGGAAAAAGTTTTTTCACCTTCCTTGCATGGGCTATGGGATGATAAAACGAATAAAACTTTTGATTTAAAGTTATTACAATAAAAAAAGAGTTAGTTGGAGGGAAAAGGAAAGTAGAGTCAAGCCTCACACTATGATTAAAATAGGTGAAGAAATTTTCAAAAAAGCTTCTTCTCTCGGTTTAGTACAATAGTGGAGACCTGACTCCCTAGAATGCTTAAAAATAGGGGAGGTTTGAATATTATGAGGATAAATAAAAATATTTTAAAAGTGAAAGCAGTCGTGTTATTATCAATATTTGTAATCGGAATTATTTTTGCAAGTGGATGTGCCCAAAACAAAGAAGAAAAATCAACTACTGAAGCAACTACTACTACTACAAAAGTAAAGCTTACCGCAAGAGAAGCTTTAAGTATAGCTGAGATAGTGGTGAGAGACTGGGCACAAGATGCAGTCCTTGTTGACTTATCCAATTTTCGGGGGTCATCGGAACCGGACGGACGAGCAACCAGATGGACATTTGAATTTAATTCAGAAAGCATGAAAAAACAGTTGGAAGTCCATGTAAGCAGAGGAAAAATACTTCAAAAAATGGAAGGGAAATATAGGGAGCGGGATGTCATTGCCGGTGAATGGATTGATACTCCAAAGGCAATGAGTATTGCCCTTAAGTACTTTGATGAGAAGCCAATAAAAAACTATTGGCTTGGAATAGGTAATAATGAGGGGACTATAGTTTGGTATGTAAAATGTGACTACGATGAAGGTGTACCGACCTGGGTTGATATCAATGCATTGACAGGAGAGGTTATTAAAACCCGGGAGGGTTATTAAAATATTTTGCCAGGGTGATGGAATAAATAGGGGCAGACACTTATTTTCTTAAGATAAAAACAGACAAAAAGAGTATTTCTTTTAAAAAGGAAAAACGGGGGACGGTTCTTTGTTTTACAACACCTACTGGCAGTATAAACTATTGGAAAAAAGGGACCAGCCTGTGGAGACCCGACTCCTTTATTAGGGAGGATTTGATTATGAATAAAAAATATCTTCTGGTTTTAGCCATTATTTTTATCGTTATAGGGGTAATGGGTACCGGTGCATATTCATGTGGTATTCAAGAAATAAGTGATGGAAATTACCAGGCAGAAGACAGAATTATTTTATCAACCGGTATTGGGGAAGACGAAGGCGAAAACGTCTCACAGCCTGAGGTTAAGATAATAATTGAAGAAATTGATAATGGATCTGAAAAGCAGCTGCATTATGATATTCTGGTTGATTTGAATACCGAATATATTGGCAGTCAAGATTGGAAAGTGAAAATCGTTAATGAGGAAGAAAAATATCCTCCGAAATTTAAAATAACCGAAGGTCAAATAGATTGCAAGAAAACATCTTCAGAAAGTGGTTTACTATTCAGAACAGTAAAAAGAAAAATTGATGGACGAATCTATTGTATAGAATCGTTAAGTGAAGGAGCAGCGGGGACAATTTATACACAATATACTTATTCTACCATTAAAAGCGGTAGTCTTATTATGGTAAGTTGTGTTATTCGATATCCGCAGTGTATAAATTATAGCGAACCGTATAGAACTGAATGCGCGAACGAGCGCGAAAGGTTTGATTTAAACAAGATAATAGGCCGCATTGTTAAAAATCTGAGTATTAAAAAAGCTGAATAGAGATACTATAGCTATAAATGGCGGAAAACAAATAAAGTATAATAGGCAGACACTTATTTATCATCTTATAGAAAGATTTGAAGGGAAGCTTAAGAGGTTTTTTAAACTAAGGCCGAAAGGAAGGCCTAA
>Ga0265595_1001995_pt1 | contig 14669 bp, 16 predicted proteins | sample saktaG_15_FD_190148 | JGI IMG/M metagenome (GOLD analysis project Ga0265595, IMG submission 190148) | Saline water microbial communities from Sakinaw Lake, British Columbia, Canada - sak_2013_06_06_50m | ecosystem: Environmental > Aquatic > Non-marine Saline and Alkaline > Saline ... | reverse complement strand
CGCTTTCTAATGGTTGGGTAATAACTTTTTGCAAAATTTCAGTTTTAAAATAATCCTGATAATTTTTTCCATTAACAATAATACCTTTTTTATTTTGAGTAAAAAGCCTTACTCTAGCTGTTGCGTTTTTTCGCCTCCCTACTGTTTCAAAATACTTCTTTTTTGTATCAAAAACAAAATTATCAATGTCGACAAGTTCATTGTTAACTTCAACATCTTTGACAATAACTTCCTCTTTTGTGGCTACTTTTTCTTTTACCTTTTCTTTTTTAGCCACCTTGTCTTTAATTATAGTTTCTTTAGTTTTTGTAGTTGGCATTTTATTTAATCTTTAGTCTTTTTAACATTTCTGTTTTCAATTTGTTCTTTGGCAACATTCCAGAAACTGCCTTTTTTAAAATTTCTTGGATACCCTTTTTGTCAATTATTTTGTCCATAGTAGTTTTTTTCATTCCCCCGATAAATCCCGTAAAATGAAAATAAATTTTTTGTTTCTGCTTTTTACCTGTTATAGCTATTTTGTCTATATTTTCAATTATTACAAAATCACCATCATCTTTATATGGAGCAAATCCTACTTTTGTTTTCCCCCTTAAAAGATCGGCTATTTGAGTAGCTAATCTTCCAAGTGGCCTTCTTGTAGCGTCAACTATATGAGTTTGTCTATCAGTATTTTCCATTTTTTATTTAACTAGCTCAATTATGGCCATTTTAGAACCATCAGATTTACGAGAACCAAGATTAATCACTCTTGTATATCCTCCATTCCTCATCTTATATCTTAAGGCAATATCCTCAACTACCTTTTTTGTAACAGCTGGAGAAACATACTTCAATAAATATCTTCTAGAAGCTAAGTCCCCAACTTTAGCTTTTGTAATTGCTCGTTCAACAAATTTTCTTATTTCTTTAGCTTTTGCTTGGGTTGTTTTAATTTTTTCTTTAATAAAAATTTCTCGCATTAAAGACTTTATCAATGCTTTTCTTTGGTCTTTTTCTCTATGAAATTTTCGACCCTGCTTTTGCTTGTTCATGTTAGAAATTCTTAATGAATGAAGTGGCGATTAGCCACGAATGAATTTAGAAGTTCTTATACCCCGTTAAGTGCAAGCGATTAGCTTGCTACTTAACTGGGGTGGGCTCCAATACTACTGTTTTAATGCTAACCCTTTCTTTTTCAAAGTTTTCTTTACATCTGTTATTGCCTTGTCTCCCAAGCCCTCTATTTGCTTTAAATCGTTTTCTGTTTTCTTGACTAATCTAGCAACAGTTTTAATACTGTTTTCCATTAAGGTAGCCTTTATCCTATCAGTTAAGTTTAAATCTTCAATCTTAATTTTTTTAACCTCCTCCTCTTGGATATCTTTTTTATCTCCTTTGTTTTTAACAGCTTCTTTTTCCGAAGTCAAAACCTCGTCTTCTGGCACAAAAGCATCAGCTAATAAGGAAAAATGGTTAACCAAAATATCAGAGGTTTTCTTAAAAGATTCTTCGGGGCTAACCACCCCGTTTGTTTCAATTTCTAAAATTACTTTATCGTAGTCAGTTCTTTTTCCAACTCTCATGTTCTCAACAGTAAAATTTACTTTTCTTACAGGAGTAAAAGTAGCGTCCATTGGAAAAACGCCAACCTCTGATTTCCCTCCTTCCCTTTTCTCTAATGGTAAGTAGCCAATTCCGCTTTCAACAACTGCTTCTATCTCTAACTCTGCTGTTGATTTTGTAAGGGTTGCTACTAAGGCTTCAGGATTTGCTAATTTTAATTGAGCAGTAAGTTTAAATTCTTTTGCCTTTACCTCCTTTTCACCTTTAGTTTTTAAGGTTATTGTTTGAGGTTCTTCTGCAAAACTTTTAAAGCTTAACTTTTTAAGATTTAAAATAACCATCACCACATCCTCTAAAATCCCAGGTATTGAGGAAAATTCATGAGGAGCACCTTTAATTTTAACTTGAGTAATAGCTGATCCCTCTAAAGAAGAAAGCAACACTCGCCTCATTGCATTTCCAATAGTAACACCATAGCCAGGGTAAAGTCCTTCTATCTCAAAAACAGCGGAATTACCCTCTTGTTTGGTTATTTTTGGTTTTGATGGAAGTGGTATCATATTTTATTTTTTAATTTTTTTACTAACGAGAATAAAATTCAAAAATAGAAGAAATATCAATGTTATTTACATCATCAGTGGTTGGCTCTGATACTATCTTGCCTTCCATCTTTTCTTTGTTCAAGTCTATCCACTTTGGTGCTTGATAACTTTTTAAGCTAGCTATAAGGCTTTTGACAAGAGGCTTTTCTTTTTTGTTCTCTTTAAAAGAAATCTCTGTTCCTTGTTTTACTAAAAAAGAAGAAACATTAACGGGCTTCTTGTTTATTAAAAAATAGCCATGAGAAACCATTTGTTTGGCTTCTCTCCTTGATTTAGCAAAACCAGCCCTAAAGACAACATTGTCTAACCTTTTTTCTAATTCTTTTAATAAAATTAAAGTAGCATCCCCTCCGTCTCCTCTATTTTGTAAAACAAGCTTTACATGGTTTCTGAATTGCCTTTCTCCTAAACCATAATATTTTCTTAGTTTTTGTTTCTCTCTCAATTCTTTTGCAAATTCTGAAAATTTACCACCTCTTCTTTTCTTTTTTGGTCCAGGAGGATAAGGTCGCCTAATAAAAGGACACTTGGGAGATAAACATTTTTCCCCTTTTAAAAAAGTTTTCTGACCCAACCTTCGACAAGTTTTACAATTAAATGATTGCATATTTTTCTATACTCTTCTTGGTTTTTTAGCTCTACAACCATTATGAGGTATTGGCGTTACATCCCTTATAGCTTCTATTTCCAAACCATTCTGAGCGGCTATTGTTTTAAGGGCTGAATCCCGCCCTCCTCCTACTCCTTTAACAAAAACAGAAACTTCTTTAATTTTAAATTGACCACAAACTGAAGCAACGGCTTGTGCTACCTTAGAAGCTGCAAAGGAAGTTCCTTTTTTGGTTCCTTTAAAACCTACATTCCCAGCTGATCTCCAAAATAAAACATCTCCTTTCTCGTTAGTTAAACTCACAATAGTATTGTTATAAGTTGAAGAAATATAAATACGTCCCCTTTTAAAAGTTCTTTGGGAGGAGATAACCAAATCCTTGTTGAGCTTTTTCTCAACTTTATCTGTCTCAGCAATTAGCTCTTTTTCAGTTTTTTTAATAACTCTTTTCTTTCCCATGTTGATAATTTTTAATTGAACGATGAACGATTAGTGAATTGTGAAACTTAGATGCTCATTTATTTAGGAGCTGGAGCTGACTTTCGGCCAGAACTTACAGTTCTTCTTACATTTCCCCTTACTGTTCTTGCATTCTTTTTTGTTTTTTGACCTCTCACGGGCAAACTTTTTGAGTGCCTAGAGCCTCTCCAACATTTTATCTCCTTTAATCTTTTTATATGGCTAACATTTTCTCTTCTTAAATCTCCTTCAATTTTATAACTAGCTTCAATAACCTCTTTAATTTTTCCTGCTTCTTTCTCTGTCAAATCCTTTGTTTTCTTTTGAGGTTCAATGCTACATTGTTTTAAAATACTTAAAACTAAAGGTCTTCCCAAGCCATAAACATAGGTTAATGAAATCGCTATTTGTTTGTTATCAGGAATTGTAATTCCCGCTATTCTCACAGCCATATTTTTTAAAAGTTTTTTAAAATAATTCTATGCTCCTTGGCGTTGTTTGTGTTTTGGTATTTTACAAATAATATAAACACGCCCCTTTCTTCGGGCAATTTTACAATCCTTGCACAATTTTTTTACTGAAGGTTTAACTTTCACCCCCACACCAAACAAGCTTATATTAAGTGCTTTTGCCCAATGAGCAAATACGCTTAAGTTTCACTTATTGATAATAATTTTTTTATCAACCCCTCAAAACATAAAAAGCAAAGCTTGCTATGGTGTGGGGGTGAATATTATCTCAACCTATAAACTATTCTCCCTCTGTTGCCATCATGAGGACCCCTTTCAACCAAAACTTTATCACCCAGTAAAATCTTTATTCGGTTAATTCTTAGCTTTCCAGCTAAATGGGCTAAAACCTCTTCGCCGGTTTCCAGCTTAACCTTAAATAAAAGACTGGGCAAGGCCTCAAGAACTTGACCCTTCTCTTTTACTGTATTTGTTTGTTTCATCACAATTTTCTAAAATACCAAATTATTCAAAAAAAGGCAAGCCCCCGCACCAAACAAAAGGTAAATTTGTTGTTTGTAGAGTATAAAATCTTTTTTTTGTTCTGGTGTGGGGGCTTGCCTTTTTAAGAATTTTTTAATTAAATAACCCTCTCCCTAAAACTTGAAAACAAAAAACAAGCTTAAAAAATAATGTCAGCTTCTATTTTGTTAAGATTTTTAGGGGCCTTTTTTATCCAAAATGGCCACAACTTTACATCTATTTTTTCAATTTGCGGATATACACTTCTCAACAAACCATTCATTTCATCTTTTGATTTGCCTGCAAAGTTAGCCTCTAATCCCTGAACATTAATATTATTATAAAGGTTAGCTTCAATTTTTAAGCTAAGAACTATATTCCCGCTTTCAGTAATTCCTCCTTTTGAGCGAAGGCTTGTTAGTAAACTTTGTTCCTGTAATTTTTTAGTTGAGGAAATTTTAGACTCAATAAAATTCTGAGCCATTAATCGTAAATCTGTTTCCTTAAAAATAACTGCTGTAGCTTTAATTTTTGTGTAACAGTTAAATTCGGTAGCTTTTGCTGTGGCTTCTTGTGAACAAGATACTTCGGGCTCGTTGAAACTTATAGCTTCTTGGTTTAAAGAAAAACCAGGGGGTACTTGTTCTTTTAAAACAACTCTTAACTCTTCCTTTAAGTTATCTGCTATAGTGCTGTGAGCTATTTCTAAATCCTGTTCTGTAACCTCCTGAATTTCTTTTTGAGAGCCACCTTCAATTTTTTCTTTTGATTCTGCCCAAATGCTATAATAAAGAGTTGTGCCCGCCAACCCTGGAACAGAAAAACTAGCTGGAGCAATATTGTAGTCCTCTCCTTCTTGTTGAGCTATTACTTGGACTTCTGTTGCGCTTGGGGTTAACTTTCCATTAACAAAAGTGGCTGGAGGCAAAGAAATTTTATTTTTTGCTTTATAAATTTTACCATCTTTTGAAGATATAAACCTTGTCGCTTCTTTTAAATTAAGAGGTGTTGGCGGATTAATGTTGTTATAAACAAAGATGACACCCGATGCCCCTGATTGCTCTGTTCCTGTGCCTGTTGCTTTAAAGGTTGCCCACTTTTCCATTTCTTTTTCAATAACCTGCCCAGGTATAATTTTTTTCTCAAAATCTATCTGTTGCAGGCTTGAGACAACTTGAATTTCATCCTCAATTTTTATTGGCTCCGTTACTGGCTTTATCTTAATTTCAGCTTTAGCTTGTAGAGTTAAATATAAAAAAGCCCCTCCCAAAATAATAATAAAAATTAAAATAAATATTGGAAGTTTAATAGCAAAACTTGGCAAAGTAAAACATATTCTAATTCTTTCTTTTTCTTTCTTTTTCTTTTTTAGTTCCACCCCCCCTCTATTTTCAACAATTATTTCACCTTCTTTCTTTTTCGCCTTAGTTGGTTTTTTCCTTTTTGAAGATGGTTTTTTGACAGGAGTTGTTGCTAAAACAGCTGGAAATTCTTCCTGCTCTTCTTCACTTGGGGTTGTTATATCAATAACTTGTTTTGGCACTTTCCTTCGCTTCGCTCAGTCAAATTAAAAATTTAAAACGAAAAGTTAAAAATGACTAAACAAAAACTTTAATATTCTATTATATCACAATAAAAAGGTTATTGTAAAATGGCTTTTATCCTTCTCACGCCTTGGGAAGATGACTCCTCTTTTGTAATTTTAAAAATACCCAAAATTCCAGTATTCTCAACATGAGGGCCTGCACAAATTTCTTTAGAAAAACAACCTTCTTTTTCCCCCACAGAGTAAACTTTTACCTTTTCTGGATACTTGTGACCAAAAGCTCCCAAAGCTCCATCATCAAATGCTTTTTGAGTTTCCATTTCACAACAAATAACAGGTAACTTTAATTTTATTTGCTCGTTAACTATATTCTCTATTTTTTCTATTTCATTAACTGTTAGCTTTCTGTTAAAACTAAAATCAAACCTAATTCTTTCTGCTGTTATATTGCTCCCTTTTTGCTGAATATCATTTCCTAAAACTTTCCTTAAAGCTCCTAATAGCAAATGAGTGGCTGTATGATATTTAGTGGTCATTTCCGAGTTATCAGCCAAACCTGATTTAAACTGACCCGCACTTGCGGTTCTTGATAGCTCTTGGTGTTTTTTCATTTCCTCCTCAAATCCTTTTTCATCAACCTTGAAACCTCTTTCTTCTGCTAATTCTTTAGTCATCTCAAAAGGAAAACCATATGCTTGATACAAGTTAAATGCCTCTTTGCCATCTATTATTTTAAAAGAAAAAGTTTTTTCAAAAATACCTAGTCCTTTTTCAAGGGTTTTTAAAAAAATTTTTTCCTCTTTTTGCAATTCGCTTAAAATAAAATCCTGGTTTGCTTTTAATTCTGAATAAACATCTTCATACATTTCAATGACAACTTTAGCAACCTCACCAGCAAATTCTTTTTTAATGCCAACTAATTTACCATATCTAATAGCTCTTCTAATTAACCTTCTTAAAACATATCCCCTTTCTGTATTTGAAGGACAAAGGCCATCTGTTAGCATAAAAGTACTCGCTTTTATGTGATCAGCTATTATCCTAAATGGTTTTTCGTTTTCTAAATATGGCTTACTTGAAATTTCAGCAATTTTATTAATAATTGGAATAAACAATTCGGTTTCGTAAACATTATTTTTATTTTGCAAAACCATGGTAATTCTTTCCAGGCCCATCCCAGTATCTACATTCTTTTGAGCTAGCTCCTCAAATTGACCTGTGGCAGTTTTGTTATACTGCATAAAAACATTGTTCCAAATTTCTACCCATTGCTTATCATTTGGAACAAAAGCCACTGGCGCTGTTTCCTTACCCACCCAATAAAACATCTCCGTATCCCCTCCACAAGGGCCCATAGCCCCTGCTGGACCCCACCAGTTGTCTTCTTTACCCAAATAGGCAATTCTCTCTGGCTTTACACCCAAACTTTGCCAAATCTCAAAAGACTCAACATCCTTTGGCATATCTTTTTCCCCTTCAAAAACTGTAAAAGCTAGTTTATTTAAAGAAATTTTCAGCTCTTTGGTTAAAAATTCAAAGCTCCATTCAATGGCCTCTTTTTTGAAATAATCTCCAAAGCTCCAATTTCCAAGCATTTCAAAAAAAGTTCCATGAGTGTTATCACCCACATCATCAATATCACCTGTTCTGATACACTTTTGGCTATTACAAAGCCTTTTACCTAAGGGATGACTCTCTCCAAGCAAATAAGGTACCAAGGGTTGCATACCAGCTGTTGTAAACAAAACAGTTGGATCGTTTTCTGGAATTAAAGGGGCTGAAGGTATTCTTTTGTGCCCCTTGTTTTCAAAAAACTGTAAATATTTTTCTCTAATTTCTTTAGCTGTCATAAAAATTATTGAGTTATATCTTTAAATAAATCCTTGAAACCCGCGGTATTTAACCAAAAACTATTTGAATTTTGTTTTAAATATTTTTGAATTTCTTCTCTTTGTATTTGAAGTTTCTCATTGCAAACCTGCTCGCTCAAAATATTATTTGAATAATTTCCATCAAGGAAAGAAATGTAATAGATTTTTTGACTGCTTTCCTTTAAACTTAAAATCTCTATAAGTTCTGAAATTTGTTTATCTTGTCCGCCACCAGAAGTATTAAGATGCTTTGCTTCAAGTAAAAAAATTTTATCACCACACTTAATTATTAAATCAAGTGTTTTATTTTGTTTTTTTGTTTTTATCCTTACATTTAGGTTTTTACGAACTTTTTTTAAATTAAATGCTTTTGAAAAAGAAACTACGCATTTAGCTCTGCTAAAAAAATCATCCCATTTTTTAACCTCATCAAAGCCATTCTCTTTTAAAATAGCTTTTAATTTAATTTCTCCGCATTTTCCTTTTTTACGAGAAGCGTTTGTATCTAAAATAGCTTGCACCCACTCTTCTGGCACAATCTCATTTAAAACTCTATTTTGAAAGTATCTATCTGTAATTCTTTCTAACAATTTGATGTCATCTTTGACGGCGTCTAAAGTATTATCGCAAGCGTTAACAAAGCAAACGAACTCGGAACAATTAGAAAATTTATTTAACAAAGACTGCAGATTCAGAAAATATTTTTTAATCACTGCCGATTTCTCTTTTTTGCCTTTCAGTGTTTTTATCGTTATTAAAAAATTTTTAATCTCTTTGATATTTGTCGTATATTCCTCTAAACTCAGATTCTTTTTGTCAAAAATATAAAAATCGTCAAGAGAATCCTCTGGGTTGTTTTGAGAAACTTTAAAATAATGTAGGTTGTTTTGTATTTTCTTGGTCATAGATATAATTTAAAAATTTATAGACAAAATCAAACGAAATTCTTTTTCGGCCGTTGTCTCTAAAATTTGTTAAAAAGAAAGAAAAATATTTTTCCCTATTTTTATTTAACGTGCTATTAAATTTTTTCATTAAAAATCTTTGTTGGGCAATGGTCAATGACTTTTCAAAAATTAAATGCGCCATATTCCTTGAGGTATCTTTACCTATTAATCCATCAATACCATAGTCTCTTATATCCTCAAGGCATATTTTTCTGCCATTTTTGCTGTCAATTGCTCGTAAAATTAAAATATTATTATGTAAAAAATTTTTAAAGTTTACATCTATCAATGTGTGTCGCCTTTCTTTGATATTCTGCAAAGCAATTTTAGCCTGACATTTTCCTTTTACCACATCACCTTCAGTTAAACGAGTAACGCCCAAATTATTTTTAGCACTTTTAATCTTTAATAAAAAGTCCCCCCCCAATTGCCAACCAAATTTTTTCTCTAAATAAAAACTTATTTTTTTGCCAACTGGAAAAATAGTAGCTAGAACTGGATTTCTCTCAACGTTTTCTTTTCTTTTCCTAAAATAAAATGCCACAACATTATAAGTTGTATCTGCAAAAACTCTTTCCAAAAAAATATTCAATTTGATAATTTCAAATTTTTCAAAAAATAAATTTCTAATCTTTTGTGAGTTACTCGCTGATAAAAAATTTAATGGAACAATAAAAATTCCCTCTTCACTTTTTAGCATTTCAAAAATTGAAACTTGGTATAAATCCTCAAAAATTTTATGTTCCCCACTAAAAAACTTTCTCTTTGTTTCTGTATCTGCTTTGTTCTTATGTAAGTATGGTGGATTAGTTAAAACGAATTGATATTCTTGTGAGTTATTAATTGAGTCCTTAAAAAAGACTCTCCTATTATCAACAAGCTTCTGATCAACATCAAAGCCAACTACTTCCTTACATCTATTGTTGTTAGCCCAATCTAACAAATCTCCATTGCCAGCAAATGGGTCAACAACATCCTTCCCCTGTAAAAAACCTTCCATTCCTTGCAAAATATAATCCGAATTGGAAGTAAAAAATTGTCCTAACTGCTTTTTCATACTGTATGAATAATACTTAAAAACTCTTTAATATTCAACGAAGCTCCCCCAACTAACAAACCACTAATGGCTGAGTTCTCTAAATACGAGTTTGCATTTTCTTTTCCAACACTTCCTCCGTATAAAACCCTTACGCTGTCTTTAGCTTTTTTCCCATAAATTTCACCCATTAGCTTTTTAATAAATAAAGCCATTGTTAAAGCATCATCTGGAGAGCATTCAATGTTTTCATTGGTGCTAATAGCCCAATCTGGCTCATAAGCAAAAAGAATTCTAGAAATATCATCTTTAGAAACACCATCAAGCATTTCTTTTAATTTTTTTTCGATTGAAGCAAAGCTTTGGCCTTGCTGTTTTTCCTCTAAAGACTCCCCAAAGCAAAGCACGGGAGTTAAGCTATTTTTCAAAACTGCTTTTATTTTTTTATTAACAATAATAGTGCTCTCTCCCATTAGTATTCGTCTTTCAGAATGCCCCAAAATAATATGCTTAACCCCTAAGTCTTTTAACATAGTAGGAGAAATTTCACCTGTAAAAGCCCCCTCATCCTTTCCGAAACAATTTTGAGCCCCAATCCTTACCCCAGAATTTCCAAAAACCTTTTTAGCTTCCACTGAATAAACAAAAGGTGGACAAATCACAACTTCTGCTTTATTGCCCCTTAAGCCTAACTTTAGCCCTGCTAACATCTTTTGGGCTTCTTTTAAGGTTATGGGATTCATCTTCCAATTACCTATAATTACTTTTTTCATAAATTTAAATTTTTATGTTTTTTAAATAATTAGTGGCTTTTTCAGGGGGCATTGTAATTATTTCAATGCCAGTACCTAGCTCAAACCCAGCCCAAACCGAAATTCTGGGCATAATGGTAAAGTGCCAGTGAAAAAACGGATACTCTTTATCATCGCAGGGACTTGTTTTTAAATAAAAATTATAATCAGGAGAACCAAGCCCCTTATTAAGCTTGGCCATAATAATTTGAAAGGCTTGAGCTAAATCACTTTTTTCCTCTTTAGTCATTTTTTCAAAATAGGATAAATGATTCTTAGGAGATATAACCACTTCAAAATTTACTTTTGAAGCAAAAGGACACATAACTAAAAAATTATTATTTTCAAAAATAATTCTTTTTTTAACCACCCTCTCAGCCCTATTAACAGCGCAAAAAATACACTGACCTTTTTCTTGAAAAAACTCTTTGCTCGCATTAAGGAGAGCCTTAATATTATTATCAAAAAAAGGAATAGCTATAATTTGGGAATGAGGATGAATTAGAGAAGCTCCGGCCATTTTGCCATGATTATGAAAAATAGAAATATAATTTATAAAATCTTGTTTTGAAAGCTCTAAATATCTTTGTTGATAAACACCCAGTAATTGTTCCCACTCATTAAAAGAAAAATCAGCTAACTGCTTTGAGTGGTCATTGAAAATTACCACCTCATGAGAACCAACTGATGGCATTTTTTGAAACAAAGCATTTTCATTTTTTATTTCTTTGTTTTTTTGGGAAAAAAAAGCTGGAAACTTATTGGGCACAATAGCAAAATTTTTGTCCATGAACTTAGCTTGGGCGAAATAATCACAAAAAACACAAGGCATATTATCTGCTGTTTCGCTTGAATTTCCGCCAGAGGCGGATCCGCCTCTGACGGACTTTTTAAAATCCTCTGGCCTTTTACCCCTACCCTCAGACAAAACAACCCAGTCTTTATTAACCACATCAAACCTTAATTCTGATTTTGGTTTTTTATTTTTCCGCAAAAACATATTTATTTATTATAGCAAATCAACACATAAAACAAAAAGGGCATACTATATTACCATGCCCTTTTTTATTTTTCACCTCCTACGGCATTGGGTCTTTGCCCAAATCATTAACAAGATTATTCAGACGCTCTTTCTGCTCATCAGAAAGAGCGTCATAACACCTATCAATCTCTTCGCAAACTTCCCTCAAAATAATATAGGGAAATTTAACCCAAGATGATATAGTAGAAAAAAATTTTCTTATTTTTTCCATTTTAACCCTCATGAAAAAATTAAAAAAATAGATGTCTATTATTAAAGTAACGCCAATGGCCCCCAAAACACCATTGGTGTTATTTTAAATTTTTATTTTTGTTAAAATTTCAGCTTTATTATTTAATATTGCTATGGTGTGCTCAAAATGGCAAGCCAAAGAATTATCAGCTGTTTGATAACCAAAGCCATCTTCTGATTGCCTTAGTTTCCAGCTTCCCATTGTTACCATTGGCTCAATACAAAAAACCATTCCTTCTTTTATTACATCACCCGTATTTCTTTTACCATAGTTACAAATTTTTGGGTCTTCGTGTAATTGCTTGCCAATACCGTGCCCACACAAATCCCTTACCACATTAAATCCTTGGTATTCTACAAACCGTTGCACAGCATTGCCAATATCCCCAAAAGTATTGCCTACTTTCGCGTTAGCTATAGCTATTTTTAAAGCTTTTTGAGTTGTTTTAATAAGTCTTATTTTTTCAGAATCTTTGTTTTCGGGTTTTCCAACAAGGGTAGAAAAAGCAAAATCAGCATAGTATCCCTGATATTTCAAACCCAAATCAAAACAAAGCAAATCACCTTTTTTTAAAGGCTTGCCATCGGGCACACCATGTACCACCATATTGTTAATTGAAATACAAGAAACCGTTGGAAAACCTCCATAATCTAAAAAAGCTGGTTCTGTGTTGTTTTTTAAAATAAGATTATGAGCAAAACTATCCAATTCCAAGCCACTAATTCCAACAGTTACTTTTTCTTTAACTTGCTGGCCAATTTCAGCCAAAATTCGCCCCGCTATTCTCATCATTTCGATTTCTTTTTCTGTTTTAATGGTAATCATAAAAGTGATGCAAAATGGAGCGATCGCTCCATTTTGCATCAAGTTAAAAGTTGGTTCTTTTTCTAACTTCAATTAAAATGTCCTCAAAAACTTTTTCAATTGTTTGCTCCCCCTTTATTGTTATAAGCCTTTTTTTCTTTTTAAAGTATTTAATCACTTTACTCACATCTTTGTCAAAATAATCTAGTCTATTTTTTATGGCCACAGGGGTATCATCGGCTCTTTCTTCTAAATCACCTCCACATTTATTACAAGCTTCCATGTTTTTATACTCGCCCACCCAAGGAATTAAAGCCCCACAATTTTGACAAATTCTTCTTTTAGTTAGCCTGTCAAAAGCCTCTTGCCTTGTAATATCTATTAAAAGAATCATTGTGCTTTCTTGTCTTTCTAAATATTCCAAAAAAGCATTCAAAGCCTTAGCTTCCTCTAGCCTTCTGGGGGCTCCGTCCAAACAAAACCCCTGCTCCTCTTTTAAATTATAAGTAATATCTGACATCCAAAGCATTGTAGCTAAATCATCAAATGGCAACCCACCCCCGCCTAAAAGCTCTTTTATTTTGTGCCCAACTTGAGTGTTATGTTCAGCTATTTTTCTAAACCCTTGACCAGTTGAAATGTAAAACAAATTACCAAAATGCTCGTCTAAAAGCTTAGCTTGAGTTCCCTTACCACAGCCCGATCGGCCAATTAAAACAAAATTAATAGGTTTTTGCATATGACACAACAGCGTCACCCTGAGCAAAGGGAAGGGTCTCTTCTACAAGATTCTTCGTTAACACTCAGAATGACATTGCTTATATTTATAATAACAAACTTTTTAAAATTAAAAAAAGGCTCAAAGCCTTCCCATTACATATTCAATATAGCAAATAACTAAAAAAATACACCCTTGTGGATAATTTAAGTTGAACATAATTTATTTTGTTTTAGTTCATTTAGCTGTATCTTCAATTTCCACAATTTTTGTCCGATCGACCCAAAACTGTGGAAATTTATTATTACATATTTCTTTCGTCTTAGTTTCATTTTCTAAAACTAAAATTTTTAAACTATAGGACAAAAATTGTAGTTTTTGTTTTATTCACTTTTACAACGGTCGTCTCAAAATTGAATCATTTTTAAATTACAACAAATACGCGACCGCGTATTTTCTGTAATCTTTAAAGTTTATATTTTTTAAACAAAAAAACGCCTTTCGGCGAATTATTTCTTTTCTTTCTCCCTCCACCCCCGACAAGAAAATTTATTACACCTCAAAAAACAAAAGAAGCTCGGGAACAATTTTTAAAGTAGCCCTCGGAGGCTCGTTGGCTGGTCTCGCTGAAAGCGAGCAACAAGCCGAGAGAGCAGGTTGCAAAATTCGCTGGAATTTTGACAACCGGTACTTTAAGAATTCGTTCCCGAGCTTCTTGAAAATAACCCTATAAATTCTCATAGTCCCTCATTTCCATTTGGGCTTTCACTTGCCTCCAAATATCCAAAACAACAGAAACCACAATCAATATGGCAGTGCCCCCAATTAAAAATTGAAAAGCCATAACCCCAGTTATCCCCTGAATAATTGAAGGCATAACCGCAATTAAACTTAAACTTAAAGCCCCAATAAAAAGAGTTCTGTACAAAATCTTTTGTAAAAACTTGGCTGTTGACTCCCCTGGCCTAATGCCTGGCACAAATCCACCCATTTTTTGTAAATTAGTGGCAATTGATTTTGGATCAAAAGTAACAGCTGTGTAAAAGAAAGTAAAAAGAAAAACAAGAATAAAAAACAAAGTGCCATTTACCCAAACATTCTTTAAAAATAAAGAAACAGCCTTAGCAGCCCCTGCCATAAAAGAGACACCTCCCGTAGCTAAAAAGTTAGCTATCATTGTGGGAAACATTAAAATACTTAAAGCAAAAATAATTGGAATAACCCCAGCTGGATTTAAATTTATTGGCAAGTAAGAAGAACCACCTCCATACATTTTATTGCCCCTAACCCTTTTAGCGTAATTGATGGGAATATTTCTTTTAGCTTCTGTTACCAACACAACCCCAGCAATAATTACTAAAGCTATGGCAAAAAAGGCAATATAAGGAACTGTTTTTGAAGAATCCCAACTTAACAAAATTTGTCTAATTTGAGATGGCGTATCAGCCACAATGCCAGCAAATATTAAAATAGAAACCCCGTTGCCAATTCCTTT
>Ga0265595_1001990_pt1 | contig 14701 bp, 23 predicted proteins | sample saktaG_15_FD_190148 | JGI IMG/M metagenome (GOLD analysis project Ga0265595, IMG submission 190148) | Saline water microbial communities from Sakinaw Lake, British Columbia, Canada - sak_2013_06_06_50m | ecosystem: Environmental > Aquatic > Non-marine Saline and Alkaline > Saline ... | reverse complement strand
CCCCCCTATTTTGACAGAAGAATCATATACACAGGAACATCACGACTTGTACCACTAACACTGGTAATACCACCACACTGGAAAACCGTTAGAATCACACCAAAAAAGATACAAAAACATAGTATAACAATAGAAATACAACCGCTGAGGAGAGTCGTTGTAGGTGCACAAGATACACCAGCTAATCAGACAAGTAAACAAAACACATAAAGGACTGGGACCATTGGTGGCAATAAACATAGTAGGAGCAAAAGCAAAAAGATGTATACTAACAGTAGCACCAGCAGGATGCGGCAAAAGTGCCGCAACAAACACAGTATACAAAACACTCAAAGACAGAACACTACGATACGACAGCATTACATTCGCATCATTACACAAACTCAGAGAAAAATTCACAAACTACAACGGACACATAATAATAGACGACTTAGGAGCAGAAAGAAGCCTATACGCACGATTATCAACAATAACAACCTTTGCCAACCTAGTACATACACACCATGCAATAAAAGAAACACAAGGATATGGAGTAGACATACAAAACTTTTACGGCTCAATAGCCATGAATGTACAACCCGTACTAATGAACAGCCTAATACAAAACGAAGATTGGGTAGCAGTAGTACGAGACAAAACACTCCGATACTATCACCTACAAAGACCACTCAAACCCGAAATGGAAACACCAAAAATAAGTGTAAACTGGGGAACAGAAATAGAACAAGTAAAAATGACGAAGACACTTGGCGGTCCTTATTATCAATTGGAACTCATGGGATTAACGCAATGGTCACATGCACGGTGCTTGGAACACATTCCAGCACTGTTAAAAGCATGTGCATCGCTAGACGAAAGAGACGCCGTGAACTCCTCAGACTATCGCTTACTTACGAAACTCCTACGTCCGATGCAATTAGAGAGGAGTATTATAAATACTTCTGGCTTCGAGTACGGGAGATGGTTTGAAAACAACCTATACTGTGTACTAGTAGAACTGTTAAGTCACAAACCATGTACAATAGACACGATATGTGAAGACTATAAAATACCACCAACAACAGTAACAAAACTTATCGAACAAATGAACCTCTGGATAACAATAAACAACACACCGCCACGAACAATAGAACCAACAGAATCCACAAAATACACGTTAAACCTGATAGGAGCCAACCAAAAATGGTAAAAAGGATGGATGACTGAACATGGTTAAATCTAAACAGAAACGTGAACACGTAGCGTGGAGAGACGAAATACAAGCTAAATTCAACCCGACAGGTACAGCAGAAATTAGGCGAAAACCAGTAACAATAATAGAAGAAAAGTATAAAACAGACGACAAGTTTGCATGCCCATTTTGCCTATCACAACATAAATTTCACGAATACTTAATATCAACAAAGAAAGGAATACATCAAGGACTTGCAGAATGCCCAGAATGCAAAAACAAATGCCGATTCACTACCCTTACAAAACCATTCACACCAGAAGAATATGCAGACCACCTATATGGACAAGTACGAACTGGAATATGGCAAAAGATACCATTCGACAAATGGAAACGACGACTATACAACATAGGGTGGGCTAGTAGATTCTGGACAAGATACAAAGAACTCAAAGCACAAGAAATAGATGAAACTCCTATTGATAAAGAACAAGAAAAACAGATTGAAATGGATTGGGACGCATACGAACAATCACATGGTGGTAAATAAACATGACACTAATTCAATCATACGTAAACAACGTCCGAGAAGCAAAAGGAATAGTACACAAAGCACGCGTAGCAGGACTCAGAAGCTACCTCAAAACACTTGATGACATATCCTTCAGAGAACAGGTCGTTCTGATGGATGATGAAAAAGACCTCAAAATCCTGTGGGAATCAGGGCTTACCAAAAGCCAACAGGATTTTGTGATGAGACGAGCCGAAGAACTACAAAGGAGACGGTCATAAACATGCAAAAAAATGGAAAGATTCCAACAGTTAAATGTCCTAAATGTAAAGCAAATTTTACAATAGGTATTACTGATGAAGACCTACGTTTACTTATAAAGCAAAGGTTGAATAAGAAACAATGATAGTAAAAGTTACTCTTGGACGATGGCGGTTCACATTCAGCATGGCACCAATAGTAAACATAATTGGAGTAGACTCTACATTACCAGATGGAAATCACGTGATAATGATTGATTTTGACGCAACAACACTAGAAAAAGTCATAACTGAAATGCTCAAAATACAATCAGTATACCACCTACCAACCATTTACATATCAGAAACATCAAAAGACACAGGATTCCACGCATGGTGCTTCAAAAAGGTTACTTGGCACAAACTAGTAGAAATACTAGCATTCACCAAAGGCATAGATGACAACTACTTCAAATACGGAATATACAGAAAACACTTCACACTACGAGTCTCAGATAAATGTGGACGAAAAATCAAACACATAACAAAGTTACCAAGTCCAGTCAAAGAAGATGTGACATCACACGAACTGAAAAACTGGGTAAACTACGAAACACTTGCAGATGGAAGGGAGAGCAAAAAATATGAACTCAAAATCACCAAAAAAACCTAGAAAACCATGTTATGGTCACATGGATAGACATAAAACTGGTAGATGTGATAGATGCAAATTTATACAACTTTGCTATAAAGAAACATTCCACGACTATATTATACAAGAAACGAGGCATAGAAAATGGTAACAGGAGGAAAGATAAATGCCGACACCTGATTGGGAAGAATGGTTAAGAAGGCAAGACATTGCAGTGGAAGATACACTAACGGTAGAAAAGTACGTAGATTATTTAGACAAGGAACTGGGCATATCGGGCGGAAGCCTAGAAGTAGCAAAAGACATATACGTGGAGCTTTATGACATTTGGGACGCTGTTGGAATAAAACCATTTAATTGGAGAGATTCAACAAGATACGCCGTAGAAGGTATAATTGGTGCATGGGGACGAGAGAACGCATTAATATTCGGTGCAGAAATGGCGGAACAAACAGGAGCAATGGAAACAGCAAACATACTAAGAAGATGGTACGAGGAAGAATTTGGTAGGATGGAATACTAAGTGATACTTGATGCTACTGCAGGCAACAGAACAATGTGGAAAGAAAAAGACCATCAAGACATAATCTACATAGACATGGAAAGGGAACTAGAAGTTCCCCCCACACTTTTTTGTGACAACACAAAAACACCATTCCTAAATGATACATTTGACACAATCTTTTGGGACCCACCACACATGTGGGGAGTCTACAACAGGACATTCTCGAAACCGAACTTTGCAGAACAGAAAAAGATATTACCAAACAAAAGGTCAATGGACCCATATTACGGTATAGATAAGTATGCTTCTCAGTGGCAACTGAAAGTACACTTACGAAAAGCAGAGGAAGAATTCAACAGGATACTAAAACCCGAAGGAATATTGTGGCTTAAGTGGAATGAATGTTCAATACCATTACGCAATATACTATTGCTACTGGAGAAATGGGATACAATAATGCGGATAAAACAGAGTAGCACAAAGAACCCGATGGGGAAACATAACACATATTGGGTTGCGATGATACATAAAAAAAGTGGAGTGGTACAGAGTACTTTACAATTTTGATGTAAGTACTAGTACCTTACGCAGGCGTGCTTCGTAATCCGCAACTTCCCCTACTTTTTGTGCAATTGTCTTTGCGTCTGCATCACGGTCTTTAAGGTTCTTTAGTTCAAGTTGCCTCTTTTTGAGTTCCCTGTCTAACATTAGAACTTCGTCAGATACTGGTTTGTTGTCTCGGTTCAATGCCTTCTTGTATGCTTCTGTGACTTTCTTCATGTCCCAGAATGTTTCTGGGTCTCCTGCGGCAACTACACCTTCAAGTGCAGTAATGTATTGTGCTTCCCAGTATTCGTAGCCAATATCTGTTAATAATTCTACTACCTGTCCTCCTGTTAAAATTTTGTTCTTGTATCCTTTTATTATTTCTGCTTTTGTAAGTTTTCGTTCATCATCTAATCTGTCAACTTGGTAGTCACGTATTGTTCTTTCCATTAAATCAAGTGCCTGTGATGGTGCCATTCCTATGAGAATCAGTTCGTTCATAAATTGTTCTTCATTTATCAGTCCTTTACTGTATTGTGCTGTAAGCATTGGGTATAAGTCGTCAATTAGCATTGAGATTGTAAGCATTTCAGCCTGTGCTGGTGCATATCCTAAGGCTTGGTAGTTGTTATATACTTGTATTTCTATTAGTAATCGTTGAGCATATAATCGTCTGCTCCATGAGTCACTATATGGCTTTGTGAAAATGGTTTCTTCATCTGGTAATTCTTCTGTGGGTTTAGTGAATATGTATGCTAATATTGTTGCGTTTTCAAGTGAGTAATTAAGTTCTATTTGTAATGCGTTAATAAGCATTTCTGTTGATATTAATTGTGCATTGTATATACTTTTAAGTTGTGACACTGTAAGTTTGCGTAATTCAATAATTTGTGGTATTATTGGTTTTGGTGTTTTTTCTATTTTTGCACGCGTAACAGCTAGGTTTATACGGTCAATTGTCCAAGCTAGTTCACTAAGTGAATGTCGTAACCATGTTTCATCTCTTAAGTCGTTTTTGAACGCCCACAGTGCTTCTGAACTGGTAACAACATATACTTTTACTACTGGTTCTGTCTTTGGTGTGTATAGTTCAGCTATTGCGTATGCGTCATTTATGTCGTAGTTTAGACTGTCGACCATTTCAATTATTAGTTGTGCCTTGTTTATTATTTGTGCTTCGTACAGTTGTTTAAGTTGAGCAAGCGTTAATTTACGTATTGCTGGTTCTGGTTCTACCACTTCAGTAGGCATAGTGAATATACTTGCTAACATTGTGGCGTCTACTGGTGTGTAATGGAGTTCCGTTTGTAGTCTTTTAGCAAGTGCGTCTTTAGAAATCAGTTGTGCATCGTATAGGCTTTTAAGTTGTGCTATGGTTAATGTTTTAGTTGTGATAATGTCTGGTATGTCTTCTTTCATAGCTTTCTCGTATAGTGCACGTTCAACAGCAAGGTTTATCCTGTCGTCGTTCCAGTTCAAATCATAAAGTGTCTTTCTTAACCATACTTCATTCTTAAGGTTGTTTTTGAACGCCCACAGTGCCTCTGAACTGGTAGGAACACGATATTCTATGGCTGTGTCTGGTATTTTGTATCGTTCTTGTTGCCATAATCCACGGTCAACCCAAAGGTCAACAACATTAGGTTGTAAACCTGTTGCAACTAATGCGGCACGGTAATCTTCCTCTGCCATCTGTTCGTGTGCAAATTGCCATAACATTTCACGTCGGATAGCTTCCCATTCTGCACTGGTACGGTAGTCAATTAATGCGTCTGCGGCTTTTGTTGCATCTTCTGGACTTAATCCACCCCATCTTCTGTACCTTATTATGTCTTCTCTTGTGTATCTGCCGTAGTCAAGACCATATCCTAGTTCTCGTATGCTTGGTGGTCCAAAGGATACATTTATGATGTCTTCTCTCCACATCGGGTGGACGTCGGCAATTTTGAGTGCAAAGTCTAACTTTTCTTTGTCCCAGTTTCCACGCCAGTAGTTTTCGTATGCTTGACGTAATGGGATTGGTTGCCAGTGCATTGTCCAATATCTATCAGCCCACTCTTTACTGAATCCTTTTTTACCCATGTATTCGGCGAACACTTCTGGTGATTCTGTTACCATTTCGGGCATGAAGGCTTCACGAACAACCATTGTCACCAAGTCTTGTGCTGGAGGTATAAGTTTTGTTAGTTCCTTTAATGTGCTAATCATTGGCGGATAGTATCCAGCCAAGTTCATTAGCATATCGAAGTGTGGGTCGTCTATTACATCACGCCAGTATAGTTCTGCTATTTGTCCGAAGTTCATCCATTCGTAGCTTTGGAACTTCCACATGTCTGCCCATTTCTTATTGTATCCTTGTTCAGCCATTGCGTTATCATATTCTTCTCCAGTAATTATTCCCCTTGCTCCAGCTATTGCTAAACGGTATGATTCTGGAATTAGTGGTGTTTCCTTCTTGAACCAGTAGCGTTGAAGCATTGGGTCCGTTCCGTAACGGAATGCTGAGTAACGGAAGTCGTTTGCCATTCGGTTTGCGGCGGACCAGACTGGTGCACCCATGTAACTTAATGTTGCAAGACCAATATCTACAGTTGGTAATGCTTCTAATGCTACTGCGGTGGTCACCATTGCTACGTATCCAATGTCTGCAATTAGTGAATTGTCAAATGCTGTTTTGTAGACTTCTTCGGGTGTTTTTCCAGTTCCAAATTGTAGTATGTCTGTTGCGCTTGGTTTCTTTTGTTTAAACGATTCCAGTAATTGTGTTTTTGGTATTCCTGTTGCCTCTGCTACTCCAGTAATCCATTGGTTATATTTTAGTGCTTCAGCTACTTTATCTATTTGTGCTCCAGTATCTTGTGGTATTGTCTTTTCTGCATGTTCACTTTCTATGTGGGCTAACAGTTCTTCTGTTGTTGCAAAACATCTTGTGCAGTATGGACAGCAGGCTTTGAGTTCTGGTGGTTCTGGTGGTGCGCCTTTTTCAGGTTCAAGTGCTGGTATTTCAGCGTTGTTACTGAATTTGTTGTTTTCTCCTATTGCTTGTATTTGAACTTTTTGTCCTGTGTAGTTTGGTCTTTCAAGCATAAGCATTGATGAGTATATGCCTTCTGAGTTGAAGTTGATTTGTTTTAGTTCAGTCCAACCTTTAAAGTCAACAAAATCTTTGTCTTTGTCAATTGTTCTGTACCATATTTGTAACCATTCATTAGGTTTTCCTTCAAATTTGTAATTAATGATGTAGTATACAGCTGTTGTCTTAACGCTTAGTATTGTTAGTTTTATGTCTATCATTGCCATTATTCATACTTCCTTCCTGTTGTTTTTTCTGCGTACCATTTGAACAGTTTGAGTGCATCATTTATTTTAATGCTGTAATCGTTTAGTACTTGATACATAATGGTTGGTAATTGAGTTGCTATTTCGTAATTTACTTCTGTCATCAATTCCATAGTTTCACGTGTCTTTGTCATTTCCTCCTGCATCTTTTTGAATATTGTTATTAAGTTTTCTTCTTGTTCTTCTCCCAACTATTCTTCCTCCTTCTTTGCGTTGTTACCTTTAACTTTTCCTATTGTGTATCCGCCTAATCCAGCTATTGCGGCAATAACAACACTAAATACTGCACCGTCTACGCCCATAATTAGTGCGGTCATTTCAAGTACTGTTAGACAGCTTATTGCAACAATTGCTTTAACCATTCTTTCTGTGTCCAAACTTACCACCTCCATCAATCCTTCTTTTGTGCAACCGTGTGCGCTTGAGCCATTCCCATCAACAGACAGTCAATGTGGAAATGTATTGAAGCAATGTCATGTGCAATTATCAGTAGTAATGCTTCTTGTCGTTTAATTTTCAGGTCATGAGCCATCTTGTCTGCCTGTTCAAGTATTTGTTCAATTTCACTTTTCATGTTTATCACCTCAATATTGTGCGTACATTTTACATAGTTCGTAGAATACCAGCCTTGTACGTAGTCGTCCACTTGCTGATAGTTCAACTTTGTACATGCCGTATTCTAGTGTTTCGAAATAGTCTGTTAGGGTTAGGATGTCACTATCTTCTCCTGTCAGAATTACTCCGAAGTTCATAAGGACGTTACCGTTTGGGTCGTATAGTATTGCACTTAATGTGCGACCAGTAATGTCCTCTTCGTAAATGCCAAACTCGATGTCATGAGTGTGGTCTGATAATGTAACTGAATGAGTATGAGTTGTTACTGCCTCTGCTGTTTGTCCAGAAATAGTATGTGCATGATTTCCTCCTCCTGACTCGGATGTTATTGTTCCTATCGTTACAACATGTTGGTGTGCCCCTCCTCCGTCAAAACAGTATAGGTCACTAGTATCTTGTGCCGCCCATAAGGCGACACCTTTAGCACCACCAACGCTATCTTGACAGTAGTATGAACGAGTTGCTTGTACTCCACCTTCAGTATAGTAACTGAACATTTTGTGTGTGTGTCCTGATGTTGCGGCAGATGTCATTTCTCCTATTGCCACATTATGTGTGTGACTTGGTACTGTGTAACTGCTTGTTGCACCAGTTACAGTATGACTGTGTGCCCCTCCTCCAGCGGATGTTACTACTGTGCCTCCTCCTGCTAGTGCTGATTTGGAGTGTGCCCTGAACTTTTCTGAGTAGATGTGCAGTTTCATCAGGTCTACTTTGTAGGTTTCTTCTGGTATCCATATATAGCTAATGTATCCATGTGTGCCATCTAGGTTTTCTGCGTCTTGCCATGTATTTTTCACTGATGTGTAGACTGCGTGGGTGTAGTCTGGCATGTCACTCATGGTGGTGCACCTCCTCTTATGGTGTGGTCTGGGAGGTCTGGTAGTGGAAATCTTCTTTTCTTTGTGATTAGTTTATCACGCATTCCAATAATGTCTGTTATTGTTATTGGGAATCCTCTACTTCTAATGGCTGAATCTAACATTCCCAACTTTTCTGTAACAGTTTGTTTAAATGTGCCTTTATTGCTTGTTGTATCTAATAAACCTAAGATGTCCGTGATTATTTGTTTGAAATAGCCTTTTCTTGTTACTGAATCAACAATTCCTACCATATCGGATACGACCTGTTTGTAATATCCTTTTGTTGGTGAAGTGTCTAGCATACCGATTTTGTCTGAAACAGTTAAGTGTGCATCCCATTTTGGAACTTGTGAATCTAACATACCCAGCTTTTCCGTAATTGTCTGTTTTGCACCGTGTATTTTGGTTGTTGAGTCTAACATTCCTAAGGATTCAGTAATTGTAACATCGTATGCAACGCCTTCTATCTGCCAAACTTCGGCTTCGTTGATATATCCGTAGTGGAACGTCGCTTCTTCGGCACAGTAAAATCGTATGCGAATTTTACTGGCGGTTATCTTGGTGTAAGTTTTCTCTATCCAAGTATCTGATGCGAAAGCACCTGAGTAAACATCTACCCAACTGGACGTAGTATAATTGTAAACGTCCACATCTATTTGGGTTACATATTCCCCTGCTTTCCAAACGTGATACCGAAGTTTGTCGCTGAGAATTGGGTCAGTTAAAGTTAATTCTAGGAACTTTCCCCAACCTGCTTCGTACAGATTTGTGAGTGCCCACGTACCTGTGTTTCCATCGTAAGCCTTTGGTTCATCACTCCATCTGCTGTCAGGGTCGTTGTAACCTGTTGGAGATACCCACACCATAACAGTTTCACCAAGTTTTATGTTATGCTCCCTGTTTCATTTGGCATTTGGCTGTTACTTCTAGCGTGTCGCCGTCGTCCCAGTTTACTGATTTGGCGGTGAATATTTTTCTGAACAGCATTACTCCTGCACTTTCGGCTGTGAATACTCCTGCCTCACATATTGCGTCTGTTCCTGATAGTGTGTCTCCTGAACTGAATGTGGCTACCAGCTGTGCTGTATCATCTGTTTGTGTTGTTGTTACCCGTGTTCCTGTTGCTGTTTTTCTTTTTACTGGCGTTATTAGGTCTGTGTGTGCGGCACTTTCTGCTGTTGAGCCTGTTCCTATTCCTACGTAGTCGAATGCTGTGCCTCCTACGTCTATTAGTACTAGTCCTGCTACTTGCGCCATTCCAGTGTTTGTTATACTGTTACTTTTCTTGGGGTCTGTTTCTGTGTCTGTTTTCCACTTTATTGAACCGTCTTTTCTCCTGCATACCAGAATGATTTGGTCGTGCATTCCGAATTGTTCTTTTTTCATGTTTTCACCCCCTCCAGCCAAATATCTTTTTTAGTATTTTGAATATTCCCAGTGTTGCTTCTTCTACTGGGTTTGGCACGTAGTCTACCTCTATTGTGAAGGTAACTTTTATTGTGTGTTCATATATCCCTAGGTTGTATCCTTTGAGGGTTAGTTTTCTTGTGTCGGGTACGATTTTGTATTTGTCTTTTATTATCAGTGTGAATCCATCTAGTGCGTATGTTTCTTCTGGGTTTGTCGGGTATACTTGATGTAAGCCGTCGTTAATGCTTACGTGGCATACTCCGTGACAGCCATCTGGGAACGATATTGCTGTTTCTCGTAGTATTCCCCAGTGGCACAACATCTCCAGTGACTCCTGCGATTCTTTGTCTGTTCCAACTTTAAATGTCTTTGAGTAGGAGTAGTTAGGCACAGATTTTTTTCCTCCGTGTTATTCCCAGCGTCCTTCTACTCGTAGTTTCATTTTTTCTCCGTTTGCTACGTTGGTGAAGTATGCGTAAGGGTATTGTTCTTCTCTTAGCCACACGTTGTTGTTCCAGTGGACTGGGTCTCCTGCTACTGCTGGAACGTCTTTTTTGAGTGGGACGTAAGCATGTCCGTTGTAATAGCCCAGTTCAACATATTCTGATGTTGCACAGTTTTCAAATTGTCCTGATATATGTGACACCCGCAGGACTTTTCCTATTGGCACTTTTTCGCCTTCTAGGTATTTGGATTTACCTGTAACGTAAACTAGGTCTTTTTCCTCTTGGTAAGGTTTTCTTGTTTCACTCATTTTGTTCATCTACTTGATGTATACATACACAAAAAAAGGGTGGGGAGGGCAGGGGTCGGAATTAAGCGAACTCCGATGGTCCCTGTCCAATTGGCTTTTCAAGTATTACTCGGTATGTGAAGTCGTCTTTATGTGCGTATATTTCTGTTTCTACTGGTGTATAGCTGGCTAGGTTGAAGTATTCTGTTTCTTCGTCTTTGTCGTAGAATGGTATTTCAAAGGTGTGGAATAGTCCTATTCCCATCGCTTTCACTTGGCACATTGTGACGGTATTACCTATATATGTTAGGTTCTGGAAGCGGTCTCTGTTGTCATCTATTCCTGCTGGTAGATTGGCACCTGCCATTCCTACTGGTCCTGTTGCCGCGGCGAGTACTTCTGCCCAGTGTAGGTCGAAGAATTTGGTTGTTGATGGGTATGCTTTTACTGCACTGTGTCCGATGCCAAGTTTCATGTGTTCGTCTCTCATCAGGTCTCTTGGGCGGTGGTCATAGATTGTTAATGCTCTGTCTTTGAGGTATAGTTTCCAGATGTAGTTGTCTCCTGCTGGGTCTTCTGCACATGCTCCCGTTACTGCTGTAAGGGCTGGGTCTAGCTGAATCATTAGTGAACGTAATAGTCCACTGGACGGTAGTTTTTCTTTGACGTATGACGCGTCCTTATTTGGCACTGTTGCGACGTACTCCCATTGTTTCAGGAATTTGGCATGCGTTTCTACACTATCCTCTAGTGTGACTAGTCTTGTTTCCATGCTGAGGGAGTCTGTTATGTAACTTGTGGTAAAGTCGTTTGTTACCTGCAACTCGACTTTGTCCCATTTGGATAGGTCTAGTGCGTATTTGCCGTCTTTGTACTTGCGACCAAAAAATATGGGTATTTGCATGTCCTGTGTTTGACTGTTGCATTCGCATTGTTTAAATGGTGGTAATGTGCCTATTTTTCTGTACGCTTTTGCCAGTGCTTCCTCTGCTGTTAGGCTGAAGAGTATTTTGTCGGTGTTGGCGATAACTTCTATTTTGGTTAGGTGCTTGTGCATGTTTGTTGACGCTAACGATGATAGGTCGGCGGCGGTTGTTGCTCTAAGGTACATTAGTATACTGTCAACTAGTCCTGATTCTGGCAGTTCCACTTTGTGTGTGGACGCTAATGTGGAGGCTTTGGCTTTTTCATATCGCATGTTTTTGTAGTACATTTTATGCCCCTCTATCGGTTACGGCTGTTATTTCCCAGCCGCTTTTTTCCACGCTTTGACTGTTGGAACTAGCCTGTTGTTGATGTTTGCCATGAAGTCAGTTGTCTTCGGTGGTAATGCGCCTACTGCTGTTTTGACTGCACCGTACATTGGTCCCCAGCGGGCTTCCCATTTGCCAAGTGCGCCTCTGAGTCGTTCTCCGATGATTGGTGCACCTTTCTCTACTGCGGCGTTTTGCCAGTCTGCATTTGATACTTTTGCTACTCCTTTCTGTCGTCTTTTGTCTGTTACTGCTTTGCTGACTGCGGCGGCGTAGTTGGCTTCTGCTTGTGCTGAGGATGCTGGTCCTTGCCAGTTAGCTTGCTGTACTCCTGCTATGTACCGTGCTGGTATGTATGCTATGCTTGCTTCGAGGTTGGCTTTTGCTTGTTCTACTGTCTTTAAAACCATGTTCTTTTCTCCTTTTTGTGCGTGTATGATAATATAAGACGCCATATATAAACTTTTTTGACAGATTTTTTTGTTGTTGTACGGTCGACCACCCTATTTAAAATCATTTATTTATTATTATTATATTATTATTATATTCGATAAAAAAAAAGAGGGATTTTGAGTGTTTTTATTCTGTGTTTTCTTGGGTGTCTGCATCATCTATTCGTGCGTTTTCAGAATCTTCTTGGTCTTCTAGCATTTCTTGTTCTGATTTGCGGTCGTATATTATTTGGAAGTCTATTATTCCGCCCATTCCGACTCTTATTGTTTTTCGTTCGTAGTATCTTTGTCCTGATTGTACATCGTATTCTACATCTGTTACTCCTAGTTCTATTTCTTTTATGTCCCAGTGTGTTGATAGTAATTGTCCCATATATCTTTTGTAGTTTCTCATAGTAATGGCAACTAGCTGTCCTGTTCTAGCCACGTAGTACTTGACTCCTGTTGGTACCCAGTCCCATATGTTTCTCCACATTATACATTCCTGTTCTAGCTGTGCTTTTGTCATTTTCTTTAGTTCAGGCATTGGTCCTTTCAGCAGGTAAATGTCTGGTGTCATTTCTATTTGTTCTTTTTCTTCCATTATTTATCACCTACCAGTGTCCAGTCATAACAACGTTTTCTGATTCACATTCTTTACATTTTAGTTTTTGCCATGCAAAGCGTAATCTTTTGTTAAATTCTTTTCCGCAATCTAAACATCTATACATTCCCATGTATTTCACCTCCAGAATTGTTTGCTTTATCTTTCCATTTTTTTTTCGCACTTGAACTCCAGCTATTTGCCACTATTGAAACAAGCCTTTTTCTTGGTAAATCTATATGTAGTTCACCGTATTTCATACACTCTGGACAAATGTAATATTCTACTTCGAGTCCGTCGTGGAAAACAAATTTGCAGGGGTAAATTGCTTTTACTTGGTCTCCGCAGGCGTCACAAAAAAGTGTTTTACTCATTTTCTATCACCTCTTGTACCGAAAATCAAAATTACTAGTGCTACTAATTGTGTTATGAACCCCCATGTCATGTAAGGATGACAGTAATCTTTGCATATTTCTGTTGACCATGAGCCTACTCCAAATATTGATTCGTAAGCGAATATGAAATAGTGTGATGCTTGTGTTTCTTCTTGGTATGCAAACAGTATTATAGCAATTACTAGAATTATTACACTTAAAGTTATAAGTTTTTTATTCACTTTTCGTCGCCTCTAATGGTTCTATATATATCCATATTCCGTTTTCAGTTTTTATTGGTTCGTGTATTTTTATATGTGTCCAGTTTGGTGGCATAAAATATGTTGAGTATATTCGTGTTGACATCCCTATGTTTTCTACTCTTAATGTTTTGTAATTTTTTGTAATGTAATTTGGTATTAGTGTTAGTTGTGAACGTCCAAATTCCTCTTTTCTCTGTCCATATAATACTTGTTTTCTGTGTCTCATCAGTTCTGTTTTCGTTTCAAATCCAATATTGTGGCAAACACAGTGGTATCTTTTTTCTAATGTAACTTTTTTTTCTGTCAAGAGCTTCTCTCCACACAAAGATAATTACACTTTATCCTAATCTCCTATTTAAATTTTGCTCCGAAAAAAGCCATGCCTACTAGCTCGGAGTCTCTTGGAAGTGCCATGTACTGTAAATCAAAACCTTTATATATGGGTGTATAAATTATGCGTACTTTACAAGAAAATGTATCACACCTAAAGTGTAGATGTGTTGTACTGAATCTTGAGAATTGCTACACGCCGTAGCAATACCTTTATATAGAACTATGCTGTACCATCTGGTAGCGAAAATCGGAGGTGAAAAAAAATGCCAGAAATTGAAATTGAGATGGTAAGCATGGAAGACATCGAAGAAGAACTTTTACAAGCTAAAAAGGCTGGTGGCGGAAAATGGGTAGAACTCATCAAAAACGTATTAGAAACAGGGAACGCCGCAGTAGTTACAGGACTCTCCAAAGGACAAATTGCCGCCGCGTCCAAAGCGTGCAAAGGCACAACTGTTAAATGCAGAACTTTCTACAATAAAGGTAAAGCAATACTTTACCAACCTGAAGAATGAATCATTAATACATAATACTGATGATTCATTACCCTCCCACTTTTTTGGGAATTAATACATTAAACATGAAAGAGGTGAATAAAACATGAAAGGTGAAAAATTAAGGGAGTCAACCATTTACAAAACTTTCTACCATGAAAAAGATGACTGCTTAGATACATATTGGTTACTTTGCAGACTTGAAAAATTAAAGGACGCCAAATATTGGAAAATTTTGAAACGGTTTACTTCAAGCAACGCGCTTTTTGCATAATAAATTCACGGTTGGCGTGAATAAAGTTCACGCCTTTTAACTTTTTTTCCAAACTTAAACACGTTTAAACTTTCTTACCAAACCTAAACCT
>Ga0265595_1001987_pt1 | contig 14720 bp, 13 predicted proteins | sample saktaG_15_FD_190148 | JGI IMG/M metagenome (GOLD analysis project Ga0265595, IMG submission 190148) | Saline water microbial communities from Sakinaw Lake, British Columbia, Canada - sak_2013_06_06_50m | ecosystem: Environmental > Aquatic > Non-marine Saline and Alkaline > Saline ... | reverse complement strand
CTGACGAACTAAAAATGATGTATTATAGGTCTGTTTATTCCCCTTCTGAGAATCATAAAACACATAATTAGTCACCACTTCAAAGGGTCTTTGTCCCCAAATATCAGCAAATTCACTAAAATAAACAGCTGGAATGTATGCCCAAACAACTTCACTTCCTGCTCCAGCCAACAATCCATTAGGAATTATTCTGTACCAAGTATATCCAGCATTATTCTCAAAATCAAGCCTATCGGTCATTACATCCTCTTCATTGATTATGAATGTTCCAGTATCTTCATTAATCAAGTTGATCAACCCCTTCATTAAATCCCTTGTAAAAGGCTGCTTTCTAGCTATGAAATAAAACTGATCACCATATGTATCTCCAAAGAATTCAACAAACGGAGTTTGGCAAACCTTCGATATATGATTCATTATACTCCCATTCTCATTTCCTATACTAGAATCAACCACATATCTATCTCTTATGCTTTCATCTACCAATAATTTCACAATTTGCCAGATACCCTTTGTTGGATCATCTTTTGTGGCTTCCTCATCTTCCTTGAATTGTAATGGAAATTTTGTTGTTCTGGCATCACCATATGAATCAAACAAGCTATCAGGACACACCTGAATTGAGGATAACGCATTAAAAATAAATTGAAGTGCAAACCCGATTGATTTTTGTATTCCTGAAATAAGTCCAGCAATTTTCCCATCAATTCTAGTTATCCCATTCAAATCAATTGAATTACTAAACAACCCCCCATCTGTAAAAGCTAAAGGATAAAAATAACAACCATCCTCCACGAACAACTTCATTAAATCCCTACCACTTACTGTTATATTTACCTGATTATTCTCACCATTCGTTGACAACATAGCATTATCAACCAACCCGATCATATCATAAATATTCCCCGGCAAATTACTCTTATCAACTTCAATAGTCAAGGGATTCTCCAATTTTCTCTTTTGCTCTGTCTTTAACCTCTCAAAACGTATGAATACAATGTCATTTTCAGCAATAATATTATGAAAATAAAAGCTACTTCTTGTTAATTTACCCTGTTTCAGGTAATTCATTGTGGCTTCAGCCACATAATTCAAATTCTTACTGCTGTATATCTTTACTGATTCTGGCTTTAAATCCCACTTCCCATTCTCCCAAAAAGCAATTATTGGTGGTAAATTAAAATTAAAACTTCCACCCCCCTCCATTGAATATGTATCTATATTTGTTATGAATGGTGTTAAATTTATTATAGAACCCTGCATTTCAGTCTGACTTGGATCGGACAATGATCTACACCAAATCCAAACAGACATTGATGGACTTACTTGTTTTGTTACTCCTAATAATTCATTTCCTGTGAAGTGAGAAGGAATATAATCAATATCTTTATTCAGTTTTTCCAAGGCTTCTCCAACAAACACATTAAAATTTCTTGTATCAACAACCAAAGAACCCTCAACCGCTAATAAATTTGTATTCAATCGCTCAATCTCCAATAACAATACAGTGTTTCTCTTCAATAAACTCAATTGAGTAACATACCCAACGGTTGAAATATTTGATTTCTCCAAATTATACGAATCTTCTGTAAATTCTCCTTGTTCAACCTGATTATATCCAGCCCAAAGTCTTTCAATGTTTTTCTTCCCTGTTCCACCATCATAATCCAACACCCTGCGAATAATTTCATCAATTGTGACCTCTTCTGAATAAGTGTATCCCTTCAAGATTGACCCCGGAATTGTGACAAAATCACGCAAAGTGTTTATGTCGTATCTCCTATGTGTATATACTATATATGACATATTTTTTTTATCTTCCACCTAGACCAAATCCTGAATATCTTTGTGACTCTAAAAAACTCGCATTCAACTGATCCAGTTTTGAATTACTATTTTTCAATTGAATAATTATTTCACCCTTCTCTTTTTCTGACGCTGTGAATGCAGCAGCAGCCGCACCCAATGCACTATTCTCACCCATAAATACATCAAATAATGTTTTTTTCATAGCATCACCAAATTGAGACATAATCATACCCATTCCCTTTGTAGCACTTTGAACAAAAGCATCTGTGACTGATGCTGTTTTAACTTCAATACCTGATGTCATTTCACCTGCCCTAGCCATAACACCCTTTCTACTTTCCTTGTTTTTATCTCCATCTTCATAAAGTTTTTCCAACCCTTCCTTATCGGTAATTCCATCAAATATTTGTGGATTCTTTTGATAGGCTTCTGTTAATGTCCTTCCTTGTGAATAAGACAGCCCAAAACGATTGCGCACTGCCTCCATCATTAATTCATTATCATCACCCTTTCCACCATATTGTTGTTGATATGTCTCAAAAGTCTTTGACAAAAATCCCTTTTGATACACTCCCTTTTCCTGCATCTCTCTTAGCTTATAATAAGATGCCCCTGGTGCCATCTGGGATAAAATATTATAATTCATTGCCTGTTGATAATCGTTGGAAGGATTGGCCAATGAACGATTTACTTGGGCAATACGTTCTGCTGCTCTAGGATCATTACCAAAACTTCCTCCAACCCTTTCAAACGCACCCATCACAGAAGAGGTCAAATCATAATCTACTTCTTCAAAAACTGACGTCTGATCTTCTATTAATCTATTTTGCTGTTCCAACAATTCACCAAGCCTAGCAAAATCACCATCCTCACCTAACCCCTTGAATTGACCACCGCCTATCATTCTATTCACATTATCCATTGGGGAAATTCCTCCATATCTTCTTGCCTTCTCCATATTCATCATCAGAGAAGTATCCACCCCATATGCCTTCGACAATCCTAGAACATCTAAAGTGCGTTGCTTTGCATTCCCTGATGTTCCTGACACCTTCATTAATTCAGAGGCAATTGGCATGGTTTCAGTAATATCAAAACCCAATCCTTCAGCAGCAAACATTCCAGTGCCTCTTCCTGCCAAGGCTTTAAATTTATTATAAGCAATATATGCTTTTTCAGAAGATTCAAGATGCCTTTGTTGTGCTCCAGCAGCTGCCTCTCCAATCCAAGGAATGGTTCTTAACATTTGAGCCATGGCATGTTCACCTGTTTGGGCTCCGGTCATTCCTGTTATAGATGATATCGCAGTTTTTAACGCATCAGCAACTACACTACCAGTGGCCATTGCCCCGGCTGTTTTCCAAAACCCCATTGGTTGTTTTTCCTGCTTTTCCTTTTCTAAAACGCTGCTCTGATATTCAAGTTTCAACCTCCGTTCATCATCCAACTGATCTTCAGGAATTTTCCCAGCTTCATACAGTTTTACCTGTTCTTTGACATTCTCTTTATTCGCTTTTAATTCCTCATCACCAGTCCTTTCTATGGTACTAATTATTTCTTCCAATAAACTCAGCTGCAATTTACTATCTCTCAAATCATCAGCTGCCTGACGTATTCCTGTGTCCATTGCTGTTTTCGCAGCAGTCATTTCCTTCGCTCCACCCCCCATATCACCAACACGCTCAAACTCCCTTCTGGCTTCATAAATTTTCATATTAGCCACAAGTTTATTTCTCCTGTCCATGGCTTTTATTTCATCCTCTATGCCACCAACAAAATCCTTAGATGCTCTGGTTGTATTGGTATAATTAGCAATGATCTCCTTAAAAGAACCCTTCATTGACTCCTTAATCCGCTCAGTGACCCCTGAAACTTGATCTATGCCACGAAAACTAATTGTTTTTTCATCCATCTTTTTTGTTCTTTACCGGAGTATCAAAATGCTTCAAATCACCCATATTGCTCATCCAATTATCAATCTCATCCTTACTAGACTTCCCAAAATGCCTTCTCATCCATCTTCCTGTAATTAGATAATCTTCCTCATCCTCTTCAGCTCTCTTCCTTTCCTTACTATACTTGTTTATCAATTTTTCCTCTTCAAATTCACAAATCATGTCGATAAAACAAGAATTGCGGTGCTCTATCGAATTGAATAAAACACCGTGTTTCTTTCGCCACCATAAGTCAATCGGAAAATTATTGTTCCACCAGACAACAAACTCCCTGATGTCCTGAATTTTTAGGCTCATTACTCATCGCTTGCAGGAGTTTCTTTTTCAACCTCATCCTCTTCCTTTTCAAAAATCAACGTCAACCAATCATTAAACCAAGGTCTGAATACCTTTACATACTGATTTGTGACTTCCTTCATAGAAATAAGATCAAGCCTGAAAAAAGATTCAATCTTCATTAATTCCTTTAAATCAGGAATTAATGATGTAAAATGAGCAATAGCATCAATATACAACAAAACCAAACCTGATGAAGCAGTGTTGGAATCCTTAATGGCTCCATACTGATTTGCTGAATACAAGGCTTTCTTGGTTTCTATGTCGATCATCTCACCGACATTGGGAAAATTGATTACAAATTCATTTCCCTGCAACATTACCTTTACGCTTCTGGATAAAGGATTCACTGTTTTATTCATAACTTCACAATTTTATATAGATTTAACAATAAATTATGCGTGACAAGCATCATTTTACAACAACACTATATCACGCATAACACCTCACTTTTTTACGATGGGAATACAATTGGATATATGTACCGGAATGACTGATTTCTCCCTGAAATCTGCCCTTCGTTAATATCAAATGATTCAGTATCTAAAAACAACCCCCTTACAGTACAATACGCTTGTTCTTCAATTTCAATCAAACCATATCCCGGTGATCCAGCAACAGGAACTTTTTTATAAATATCCACCTGAACACCATCCTCCTGTAAAAGAAGAGAATTAATGAATTGCTGGAGTGTTTGAGCTGATCTCCAAATTGCATTTGGTATCTGGGAAATATTGAAGTCAATATTGTAAAAATCACAGGTCAGTGTTCCTGTCCACGATAATGGTGGTACTTCCTGAGCAATCAATTCTCCAATACCTCTCACTTCACCACGGGTGATATTCTCATTAACACGTATTCCCTTCATCTTCCCAATCGCTTGACCATTAACCTTTATGATTGCGATTGCTCCTGTTATAACTTTTGGATTTGACATAGTTCTTTGTTATTTTTGTTATTTTGTTTCAGGGTCAAGCATGAATCCGGTGAAAAACAATTTATTTACCGGGAAATTAGGTACAAACCCATAAGTGACTTCATATGAATCCTGATTTGTAACTACAACAACGTTTTCAAACGATAAAATCAGGTTGTCAACTGTTCCTGTCGCTGTTCTACGTTGTAAATATCCTTCAATCCAGTTCTTTACATCCAAGCTGGACAAAGTGTTCCGATTCACACCATAAGTCTGACCCAACAATTGACGCTTCGCATTGTAGATGATCTCTTTGTTTAATTGAGCAGCAATACGCATTATCGAAATTTCAGCTGAAGTTCCATCCTCATTCACCATATTTATGTTGTTCTGGATGGAATTTATGCCCTGATTCACCGTGAACTTAGCAAACTCATAATCGTACTTGGTATGTAACAGACCGCCCTTCAATGCTGTCTTTCTCTCTGATTCAGTCATATTGTGGCTATCGCCATCCATATCAATGCCCTTGAACGTCAACGGCACTTGAGGCTCCAAACCAGCAATCCTTCCAAGAACAGCAGCAGCCTTTACAATAGATGGGTATTCCTTAAATCCAGTTCCATCCCTGCGAAGTTTCTTCAGTCCAGCATGTACAACAATTACTCTCTCTGAATCATAATACGCTGCATCAGTAAGGGAAGTGGCAAACGCTGCACCAAGGTTTCTGGCTCCCACCACCATCATTTCTCCATATTTGGATTCATTTATAATGTGATTCAAAATGCTAGTGAGAGTGGCATGTTGAGCATCTGTATTGTATTTATCAGCTAAAATAAAGGTATAATCCACCTCAGTAATTGCTTCAAACACATCCAAAAGGTCAGTAGCACCATAGGTTTCAGTTCCCCCAGCTCCAAATACCCACCCGCCATTGGCAGCTAAATCAGCAGCATCAACTGCTCCTGTTCCTGCTGGGGTATAGGTTTTAATTGCGAAATATCTTAAAAATTCAGCACTTGTTGTTGCCCAAGCATACCAAACAGCAAACGTATTGAATTCAACTGAACTTACCAATAAATATGGAGTTGTATCTACTTCATCAATAAAATCATATGATTCGCTGTCCACATCCAATCCACGGAATGTTCCTACATAATAATCAATGATATACTTGGTTGAATCGGTGGGAGAAACACGCATTTTCATTCCATAACCCTTCGTCAACGTTCCATTTACTCCACCAGCAAAAGCTGTGATTGTTCCAGTAACAGTTCCTGTTTTTACAGCAGCAAGAGTATAACTGTTTGCAGCAACTCCTGATTGGGCAGGTGGGGTTATGGTAACAGTGGCAGTAGCAGCAACAGCAACATACCCATGAGTTGCAGTCAATAAATTTATTGCAGCAGCCAATCCAGTTGCTACATCACCAACAGCATCAAGGTTTATCACAGTATATTCACCTAAACTTACAGCACCAGCACCTTCATCAGATGTCATTTCAATCGTATCTCCAGCGCCACCTGCTACAGTGATTAAAATTGACCCTTCAGCCAAGGTTTCATCATCAATGTTTCCCTGACCGTTGCCAATCAATCCTTCATCTCTGATTTGGAGTACCATCGTACCTCCGTTTGCCCCCCCTCCGGTAAATACATAGGACATTTCAGCAGCAACAGTAGTTGCAGCACGAATATAATTCACCATAGAAACACCGGGAACAGAAAAGTTTTCAGGCTGAAATAACCATTTACCAACCAACCATAAAATTCCACCCTTCATTGCCCTCCGATAATCGTTCAGATTATCAAATGACTGAATGGCATCTTTTTTATCAACTGTCAATGTTCCAGTGGTTCCTGCTCCTGCTCCCCATGTAGCACCTGACCCTGTATCAATAATGAGAATGTTCCCATATGATAAACTCAAAGGTGGGTTCTTAATCCCAGAAAGGATTTGAGAACGTACACCGGGCTCAATGACCTTTTGTTTTCCAAACGTTATCTCAGTAGGCATATTTTCACTTGTTAAAAGTTGCTAAACAAAAATTATCTTTATCCTTTTACCACATCATATTAATTGGCGACAGTCACTTTATAGTAATATGTTCCATTCCCCCAATACAAATCAGCACCATATACAACCAATCCTAATCTTTTCACAGTTGAATCAGTTATTGCAGTCATATAAATAATTGGAGTGGTGAGTGAATCAGCATCAGCCGTTCCCAGCGTACTTGTTGTGGATACTAACGTTGTGACTGAATCAGTTGTGCTCTTTGTATTAGTATAGGTTGATGTTGTTCCGGTTAAAGTAGTGATTGCTCCAGTTGTAATCGTTGCTGAAGTTGCTTTTAATGTACTGAAAGACCAAGTGTAATTTGCCCTTATCCACGAACTAGATGGTTTTGCTGATATAACGGAAGTAGTTGAGTCAAACGCTGTACCGATAACCCACCAAGAGGCAGTAACATATAATTTCCACATACTTGTTCCGGCAGAAGACATAGCATCAATAAAGGGTGACGAATACGCACCATATCCAATCAATCCTAATGGTGATTCATTCTCTAATGATTTTACAGTAAGTTTTTGTAACGGAAGAATAACCCCCAACCCAACTTTATTCTTTTCTTGCTGTAAATGCATAACTTTTTTGTAATCGTTATGTTGCCACCCTGCTTGGGAGAAGGCTGCAGTGGAAATCAAAAACAGCGTTACCAACGCTAAACAATACATTGCGGTCTTTTTCATGATTCTGTTGATTTAATTATTATGCTTTCTTGTTTACAAATTTCTTCCCACTTTTTAGTGGTATTTTTGATGTTTTTATACTTCTTCCTTAGAAAAAGTCTTTCACCATCTGACAATCCTTTTATATCTGAAAAAATATTTCCTGTTATTTGTGTCGTTTCATTCATAATAGTTATTTTAAGCTGAAAAATCTATCTCCGATGATGTGCCGGTTGCAGTTAAATCAGTAAAAAATTCAACAACGTTATATTTCGGAATATCCACCTCATACTCTGTATTTATTGATATTGCTCTGAAAAATACCCCCGGTGGAACTAATTCCTCATTTATCATCAGATCGTTTCCGCTCAATTTAGGGTTTGCGAACCCTGATAATTGCACTGAATCAAATAAACTAATCAGCATTGTCCTTAATGCATGATATACCAACAAAACCTCAAATGTGTTGTCCGAAGTAATCACAATATTGTATGTTGCTTCAAACCTTCTTGTGTATGTGTATTGATATGTTCCGATCTCAAAATCATCTTCCCCAACTGTTCCGGTGGCATCTTTAAATACTGGATCACGATAACCAGCATCAACTCCTATACCGTCATTGATTGATCTTTCCCCCGGTAACGATATATGGATTGTTGGCAATTCAGCTCTCTGAGCATCAAAAAACAACCTAGTTTCTATATGTCTGGGGTGGGTGGAATCTCTGGAAAATAGATCAACAGCCTGAGTATAATAATTGAATTTCCCAATAACCATACCGTAAAACATCTGATATAGAAGGGTTGTGGTTTTATCTCCCTTCGATGAATAATCAGTTTTTAATGCTGTTATAGCATCAGAAATAAGTTTAAATAATACCGCTTCAGGAACAAATATCATTGCTTAAAATCCTAGTTGTGATAAAAAATTATCAGTATTTACATCCACTTCGTGACGAAATTTAGTTACTTGCATTGCTTTCTCTGCCAATTCCCGTGCCACAATCCCCCGATGAATCCAAGAATCAGGATCACTTTTATCACTCACCCTTCTGAAAGATACATAAGAACCTTGTGTTGCATTCTCATATGTCTTCTGATCTCTGGAAATTCCAGCATATACAGATGATTTGTGCTTATATGCATTAAATACAGCACTTTTTGTTATAATCTGTTGTCTTGTTTTCGGTATTTGAAATTCAGATGGCAATTCCTTAGCTTTTATTCCACTTCCTGATTTCATCGTTCCACCCAATCCACTTATCGAAGGACTTTTTTTACGTGCTATGTTATATATTTGTGTGGGTAATATTCCACTAAATATTGCACTATCTCCAATACTTCCTGGTGTTGCCCAACGAAATGGAACAGTGAAATACATCCCTGATCCATCCTTCTTCGGCTTCGCCTTGGATGACCGCAAAAACCCAGTCTTTTCATCAAACGCAGATGCTCCACTCTCCACCATATTAGGCAACATTCCCCTTAACATAACAAATCCGGTATATTTCCCGGTATCACCAACATACAAACTCCTGATATATTCTACTCTGGAAGACTTTAAATTCTTTTGAGCCATTATCTGCCAATTATTGGCAAACACAGCCGTGATTTGTTTTACAACATAGTCAATCATCTGAGACACTTCTTCCTTTCCCAGTGCAAACTCTTCAGCAACATCTCCTATGTCTAAAACAACTTCCATTAATTTGGTATCACTAGTGTTCCTTGTATATTATTCTTATCCAACACAAAATGTGATCTCCTAGCTATTGCGTGAACTGGAAGGTTTGTAACAACAAATTCATCATCTTCGATCTTCTGGGATTGACGCATCTCATTTTGAATATCAATAACATGCCACTGAATCTTGTGTTTATATGTAATCGAAAAGGTTAAATTTTCAATACCTATGAAATCATCTGGATCAAAAGCTATCGTGTTTGTTTGACCATTGTAATATTCATAATCCTGAGTAACTTCGACAAGTGCCTCATCTACAGCAGAAAAATAATAAAAATGTAATATCTCATCAATATTGTAAATAGTGCGAATAAACAACACATCAACGCTCTCTATTTCCACTGTTTTAGCATACAATACCTGACTGAATATGGATTGAGTATTCATAGCTGTTATTCGATCCATAAAAGCCAACTGATCTACTTCCCTAGCAGTAACAGATGCTGTTCCCCGTAATTCTTCTGACCATTCCTTGAATTTAGTGCTTTTATTCATTGATTGCAGCACCATCTTTGTCTGAAAAGGACTTACAAAAACCCATCCTGTTCCCAAACAATTCTGGCAATTAGGAAGATTATCACCCCCCTCTTCCTTACACGGACACGCAATTGCTCTCTCATGAATAACGTCATACCCTTTTAACGCTATCAGGGCATCAAAATCATCTTCCCGAAATTCTACTTGCGGTTGGCTTTCTAAAACAGGTAATTGACGAACTTCTGTCATGGTTTATAGGGCAAGAAAATTCAAACCTTTGTAATAATTCTTTAATTCTGCCTTTTGATATTTCAATTCAGACATATATTGTTTTACCCTTGCTGAATAGGCAGAATTTTCAGCTGAACTTGTAGTGGAGATTGATTGTGATAATCCATCAACCCCAAGACTCATAGAAGCAATACCAGCACCCAACACTATATCACCCAATATAGTGAATATCTGAATCGCTGCCATCTTTCCAACTACATCAATAATATCACTTGGTATCTCCTTAAATCCAGTGTCATATTTGATTTGCCAATAATTAGGTATCTGATCAACACCTAAAAACCCCAAGTGTGGGGTAATTCCTGAGAAAACAACAGATGTTCCTTGACTTGATGTAGATGAACCTGTTGGAACAATGTGCAATGTCCTTCCGTACAAAGATTCATCAGATATTGCCATATGAGATACCCAAGACAATGGATACTCTATTTGTTGTACAGTTCCAATAAAACCCAACAATCCCAAAGGCTCTCTGACCGGGAATGTGACCTTGAAAAACCCCCAATTATAATAATCATTCCTAATAAAATCAAGCCTTTCAGTCATAACCTGCCTGAATAATTTCACAGACAAAAATTTCTCCACCTCTGATTGGGCAGCCAATATCTTCTGAATCCAAACATAATCACTCAATGATGATCCATCTTTAGCTTTAATTTCGATCCCATAAAAATAAAACTGCAAGAGTTCAGAAGGACTTAAAACAAGTCCTTCGTTCACTCCATACACCATACTGAGGGTTTGTGTTGCCATTATTTTAGCATTTCACTGATTTTCTCTACACCCAATTTTCCCATCAGAAAATTAGCCATTACAGTCTTGTTATTGCTGTACTTCTTGATTTCCCCTGCTGTAATATTCTTATCAGCAGCCGCAATTTCTTTCATTTCGGAAAGTGACAATTGATCTTTCAATTTATCCCTCACCTCTTTTTTTAAGGCTTCAGCAGCAGCATCCTCATCCACATCTTCTCCTTCCGTTTCTGGCTCAATTTCTGTTGTTTTAACGACTGATCCAACCTCACCCTGGAAGAATGCCCAATTGGCAGAATTGTTTACCAAATTATCAGCTATTTCGTTGTCTGATACCTCAACAACTCCTTCGTCTGATACCTTCAATTCACCAACCACTGGCAAAATAATGGTTTTACCATGAACATTCTTGTTACTTGTTACGATTTTTTTCATTTTTGTTATTTTTGGTTTATTTATATAACCTTGATAATCTGAGAAAAAAGGGCAGTACCAGTAATTGGACTGCCCTTTGATTCACGCTTTACAGGTTTTTAATTCACGCATTTCTCTTCTTATACACCGATATTGATGAAACGTACCATTTTCCGTGGAGCGAACATCAGAGGTGTTCCATACAGAAGGATCATAAACCTGAATGCCGGACTGACAATGGCCAAATCCATTTTCATCAGTGGAGCAAGTTGACGGAAGGCAAGAGCCTCCAAATCATTCTGAATCATGAATGCTTGATTACAATCAGGCAGCCAACGGTTCATATCCCTTACATACCCAGCAGCACCTCCATCATATCCAGCAGTCAGTTGTGCTGACGAAACAGCAAACAACGGATAATAGGTTGCAGCAGTATATGAAACAGGATTCTTTTCACTCCTGTAAATCATGTAGGCAGTGGCGGCATTTACTCCGGTTGGGGCAGTGAAAGCAAGATCAGCAGCTCCAGCAGTCACAATAGACCCAGCACTTGTATTCAAAATGGTCATAGCACCTTCACCATAACGATTCAGAGCAACCACACCATAACAATAATCACCAGCATCCGTGGATGCCCATTTACTGTTAGCAACGGAAGCAGCAACCGGAGTCAAAGACCCACTTGTTACAGCACCAGGAGCATTGGCAGAGGTGGCACCTGCGTTGTAGGCTTTGGATGAATCCTTGCTCATAAAAATATCATAACCAAGATTGATCGAACCGAACTGAGATTCAAATGAATTAACCTTCTGACCCATCACACCTGCCGACACCTGTGAGGTATTGGGCTGGATGAATTTGTTGCCATAGAAATTCTGAACGAACCCGGAAAGAACCTTTGGGGGAGCAAACATATCAGAGGCATAGCCGTGGTTTTCTATGATCGTTTCAGCACCATTCTCAATGTAGGCTTCCTTCATCGTATCACCTCTCAGGTCAATCACGATATCATCATTCAGATATTCATTAATGGTGGAAAATTCATCCGACTGGTGTTGGGCATACAATCCGTTAAACTCTTCAGGAATCAGTGATGCGTTACCTTTCGTCAAAGCACGGTCAAGTTTCCTCAGAATCCACAGTGTACCATTTTTCACTTCCTGATTTACAGCATTACCGATCATCGTGTTGACAAGCATCATCGGGTGTGTAACCGCTTTAGTAACACCCAAATATTTCACCAACTGCGACCTACGAACATAGGTGCTGTCCTCTTCAACCGGCAATTCTCCTTCAGTGATAAAACCTCCACGCTCAGCACCATACGAAGTCAACTGATTGTACTCTTCCACTGTGTTTCCAGCAGGGAGTTTGGGGAATCTCTTCCACAATACAATTTCGCTTTCTTTGAAGGTTGTGAGCTTCAGGTTCTTATCAAGTGATTCAACCTTCAACGGAGCACCGGATGTGGTTGTCAAATCGGTTGTATCCCGACCTGTCACATGCTGTGCCTCCAAGGCTTTTGATAATTCTCCTAGTTGTTCTTCAGTGGTATTAGCAGTGCCGAACAACACTTGACCAGTGGCAGAATTATTCTGATAATCCTGCATATTGATCCCAAGATTTTGTAGTACGTTCATTGTTATTGATTTTTTTGGTTTAACTTACTTTTTCTATGCAATGTGTTCGACAATTTTTTTAATATTTTTACTGAACCAACGTGATTCCCTTCTCAACCTGAAGTCTTTGGATAATCTGCCCCGGCATAATACCGGAAGATTCAAACTTGGACATTGCCTGAGCAAAACCTTCATCAACCTGACCTTTTTCAAAGGTGCAATGATCAAGTAAATCAAGCACTGCCTTCTTATTTTCTGTAATGGACAGCGTTTGACCATTTCCAGAACCTTCTGCCTTAGCAAATCGGTCAATTGGCTTTTGGGTTGTCACTGATTTTCTTCCTACGGGCTGACTTTCAATCTCTTCCAATCGTGTTTCCATTGATTTTTGAAACGTTTCCTGTTGGGCTTTAATATTGGAAAGAACTGTACCAACAGCCTTGAACATTTCACTGTTCTGGGTGTTCATTTCGGTGATAGCTTTCAGGATTTCATTTCCACCTTCCTCAGCCTTTTCAATAGTATCTGTTTCAGCCTTCTTGGTTTTTTTGGACTTCATGAATTTTCCTTTCTTGCCTTCATCTTCCTCTTCTCCCTCATCATCCTCATCGTCATCCTCCTGTTCCACCTTTCCTTCTTCATCATCTTCATCGTCATCTTCTGACTTTTGGATTGATTCTAAGGCAAGGTCAATTTCTTGTTCAGACATTTCAGTGAATCCATCACCCTCTGCCTTAAACAATTTATCACCGACTTCCTGCCCATCAATGAATTGGGTGAAAAATGTTTGTTCCCCACGTTCAAATCCCTCAAACTTGACACTGTCAGAAGCCTTTAGGATTGTGGTTTCAGCTGATTCCTCAGCCTTGCTTATGCCAAGAAGTTCTTCAGCTTTTCTCAAACTATCCTTGGTGATTTTCTTTTCATTTGCCATTGTTGAAACTTTTTGTATGATTTTAAAAACTCTGTTAGCATCAGCAAAATTTATATCTGAATATTCAGAAAATATCTTATCAAACACTTCTCCCTTTGTAAATTCAAGGATTTCCGCTTTTTCTGATTCTTCATCCTCTTCCTCTTCTTCCTTCTTTTTCTTCTTTTTCAGGTTTGATTTCAACGCTCCATCCAGACTTTCTTTCATTACTGGCTTTCCTGAACCCTCTTCCGTGGTCATTGCTTTCTCTACAAATGTGATTTTGCCGGATGAATCTAAAACAACCCTACTTCCATCAGCCTTTGTAATATCAGCAAGTATAACAACAGAATCTACACCAATATGCTCAATGTCTTCATAGTCATCAACTTCACCTTTTAGAATCTCAGCAAAAGTCTTTTTGTTTTTTGGCTTATGGGTAATTGCTACACCTGTAATACGTGCCTTCGTGATGATCTTCTTGTTGAATGGATCACGCTCCAATATCTCCCCTTCAATCGAATAACCCAACCTGCGTGTCTTAGAATTTTTCTCCAACACTCCAGCCAATTCAAATACATCATTGGCTAATTTGGAATCAGGGTACAAATCTGTAACAATGTATAATCCTTCTTTAGTGAGTTTTGTACCCTCTACTGGTTCACCAATTATAGCAGCTGGACTTGTTTTGGATTGATGGTTCCAATTTATGTGGCCGCCCTTCAATAAAGGCTTTATGTCAAACCCCTTAGAATCAAGAAATT
>Ga0265595_1001986_pt1 | contig 14723 bp, 12 predicted proteins | sample saktaG_15_FD_190148 | JGI IMG/M metagenome (GOLD analysis project Ga0265595, IMG submission 190148) | Saline water microbial communities from Sakinaw Lake, British Columbia, Canada - sak_2013_06_06_50m | ecosystem: Environmental > Aquatic > Non-marine Saline and Alkaline > Saline ... | reverse complement strand
TATTTCTGCGTTTTTGATTTGGAAAAAACGAGATAATTTAAAAACAAAACCAGCATTAATATTTTACGGGATTCAGCTTATTTTAAATGCTCTTTGGTCCATAATCTTTTTTGGAATGCATAATCCAGGTTTAGCTCTTCTGGAGATTATAATTTTATGGTTATTTATTCTTATTACATTAATTAAATTTTATAAAATTAATAAAACTGCAGGAATACTTTTTATCCCTTATCTTCTCTGGGTTAGTTTTGCCTCAATCTTAAATTACGCAATTTGGATGTTAAATTAAAAATTTAATCAAAAAAACGGTGGGAATGATCTTAATTTACTCAAATTTATGAGAATAAAAGATATCTCTAAAGGCATTGGCCATAGAAAGCGACTACGAGATAGATTTTTGCAAGGTGGACTTGATGGATTTCTTGATTATGAAATAATAGAATTACTTTTAACCTTAGGTACTCCACTAAGAGATTGTAAGCAGATGGCAAAAGAGGCGATAAAGATGTTTGGGGGATTATGTGACGTACTTGATGCTTCACTAGATGAATTGCAGAAGATTAAAAATATTGGTCCGTCTAACGCGTTTGGTATAAAACTTTTTCAGGCAATTTCAGAGCGATATGCAAAAGAAAGGATTTCTAAAAAGATTCTTTTAACTTCATCAAAAGCAGTAGCTGATTATTTACAAAAAAAATTAGGAAGAGAGAAAAAAGAATATTTTTATGGACTCTATCTTAATTCTCGTAATAGATTAATTCATGAGGAGATAATTTCACTTGGTACTCTAACCACTAATTTAGTTCATCCTCGTGAAGTATTTCAACCAGCCATGAAGTTTTCAGCCGCTGCTATTATTTTATCCCACAACCATCCTTCAGGAGATCCAGAACCGTCAGAAAATGATATAAAAATAACTCAACAACTCATCAAAGTGAGTAAAATAATAAATATTGAAATTTTAGATCATATCATAATCGGAAAAAATAAATATGTAAGTTTGAAAGATAAAAAATTAATTTAGAAACTATGACAAAAAAGAATTATAAAATTAAAGAAAAACCATTAGTTACTGGCGAAAAACCAGAAGAAAAGAAAGGTTATATCCAAGATTTTATTACAGGTAATTTAATAAAGAACACGCCCGAGAATAAAGAGGCAAAAGTTATTTTTGAGGAAAGATTAGTAAAAGAATATGGCTATTTCAAAAATCAAATTCAACCAGAGTTTGGAATAAAGAAAGGTTCAAAATATATTGGTCCTGCTGACATTGTGGTTTTTCGCGATGAAAAGCATAAACAGCAAGAGGATATTTATATTATTGTCGAATGTAAACGAAAAGAACGTACTGATGGAATAGAACAATTAAAAAGCTATTTAGCACCTACTCAAGCAAAATATGGTGTTTGGTTTAATGGAGATGAAATTGCTTATATTAGACATTTAGATAAGCCGCCGTATTATCAGGAAGTTTTATATCTTCCTCGCAAAGGCGAAAAAGAGGGATTTCCTAAAAAATCCGAATTGAAACCGGTTACTAACTTATTAAGCGTCTTTAAAACTTGCCATAACTATATTTACGCTAATGACGGTCTTTCTAATCAGGATACTTTTGATGAATTTTTAAAAATTCTTTTTATTAAAATGGCTGACGAAAAAAGTAGAGTGAATGATAAAGTTCAATTTTGGATTATTGATGATGAGGAAAAAGAAATTTTGGAAGGGAAACCAAGCGAATTTTTTGACAGGATAAATAAACTTTTTGATGAAGTTAAAAAGCGTTATTATGATATTTTTGATGAAAACGAAAAAATTAATCTTAGAAAAGGAACCATCGCTTTTGTTGTCGCCCAAATTAAAAATTTTAATTTTTCTTTGGCTTCTACTGATGTAAAAGGCGCAGCGTTTCAAACCTTTATTCATTCCCATTATCGGGGCGAGCGTGGACAATTTTTCACCCCTTCTCCGATTACTCATTTATGCGTTGAGATATTAGAGCCAAAACAAAATGAATTGATTATTGATCCGGCTTGCGGGAGCGGTGGGTTTTTGGTAACCGCGATGAGGCATGTAGTTGATAAGAGCCTCGCAAAACAAGAAAAAGAAGATCCAAACTTATTGGCGAATTTTACCAGAGAATATGCTGAAAATTATATTCGTGGTATTGATATAAATCCAAGATTAGCGCGAGTAGCAAAAATGAGAATGGTTTTAGAAGACGATGGTCATACTGGGATATTCAGTACTGACACTTTAGATAATTTTTCAAAAATAAAAGCTCGGGCAGAAGAGATGGAGGCCAAAAGAATCAGAGAAGAAGGTTTTGAGCTGCTCTTTACTAATCCTCCTTTTGGTAGCCAGGGGAAAATAAAAAATAAAGCGATTTTGAGCCAATACGAATTGGCTTATAAATGGCGAAGAGATAAAGAAACCGAAAAATGGCAGAAACAAGCGAATAAAATAATGGACGACCAAGTGCCGGATATTCTTTTTATTGAAAGATGTCTGCAGTTTTTAGTATCTTACGGCCGAATGGCAATTTTGCTTCCTGACGGCGATTTGACCAATTCTTCGCTTGGTTATGTTCGGCAATGGATAAAAGACAATGCCAGAATTTTGGCTGTTGTTTCTTTGCCACAGGAAACTTTTGTACCTTATGGTGCTGGCGTTAAAGCATCAGTTTTGTTTTTGCAAAAATTACCCAAAAAAGAATTAGAAGTATTAAAGAAAAAAGATTACCCGATTTTTATGGGTATTATTGAGAAAATCGGTTACGATATTCGTGGTCGTGATATCTATAAACGCGACGAACGAGGTGAAATTATCAAAAAAGATGGCGAATCACTAATTGATGAAGATGTTTCGTTAGTAATTGAAGAATTTAAAAAATTTAAAGAGAAATATAAATTGGAGTTTTAAATATGGATAAAATAGAAATTTGTAAAAAAATAAGAAAAACGATAAGAAAAATTGTATTGTTTGGTAAAGATGATACTGATAAAGATTATATCGGATGGGGTACAGCAGCAGTAGTAAATGATGCTGGCACGCTATTAACAGCTAATCATGTTGTAGAAAAGTATTCTGAATTATCTAATCCTAAAATTGTCGCTTATGGGCTAGACGATGTTGCCGAAATAGAATATAAGCCCAAGTTATTTAATGTTTCTTTGAATATAAACATACCAAACATAGCTTATCCTCTATCTATCGATTTAGCTGTTTTAATACCAGTAAAAGAAATAAAAGATATTCCGTATCTAGAACTGGAAAATGAAATTATTTCTGAAGGGGCCGATATTATAATGGCTGGTTTTCCAGACGAAGTATCGCCTCCGCTTAACTTTAATAGAATGTTGAATTTTAATCACCCCGATCTTTTAAAAAATAAGCATCAAATTGATATCTTTTTTAAGGTTTTAATGCGTTTAATAATGATAAAAAGTGGAATGGTGGGAGGTGTCCAAAAAGTGAATCTTAATAATTGTACAGGTTTTGGAAAGATTATTAATGCAGAAGGAGCGGTCTATTGGATAGATAACGTGTCTAATCATGGAGCAAGCGGAGGGCCGGTAGTGAATTCTTGTGGTAAATTAATAGGAATTATTTGTGAAAAAGGAATTACACAGCAAAAGGTAGCTAATGATTTATGTTTTGATGTTCCATCGGGAGCTACTATGGCATTATCCCATCAATTGATAACTTGGGGGCTTTAATAAATATGCAAATCTCAACTGTTAAATTTTCTCAAATTGAAGACCGGATTGATGCTAAATATTATAAGCCGGTGTATTTGGAATTAGAAAAGATTTTAAATAAGAGTTTTAATTTCAAAACTCTTCGTGAAATTTCTACTAAAATTATTGATGGTCCTTTTGGTTCAGATTTACTAAAAAGTGAGTATATGAAAGAAGGTGTCCCTCTTTTCAGAGTTAAAAATGTAAGTGGGGATGGCATTAATCTTAATGATCTTGTTTTCATAACTAAAGAGAAACAAAAGGAGCTCCAAAGGAGTAAAGTCCTGGCTGGGGATTTAGTGATCACAAAGGCTGGTCGTGTTGGAACCGTTGATATTGTTCCATCATCTATACCAGAAGCAAATATAACTTCACATTTAGCTAAAATTTCTTTAAAAAAAGGATATAATCCATATTTTGTTTATGTCTATTTAAATACTAGATTGGGTTTGTTACAAATAGAGCGCCAAGGTATTAAATCCACAAAGCCAGAATTAAATATAGACGAGGTGGCGATTACTAAAATAATAATTCCATCTCAATCTTTCCAGCAAAAAATTGAAAAGATAATTAAGGAAGCGCAGGAGAAACGAAAATCGGCTGATGAAAAATATAGGAAGGCAGAAGAAGTTTTAAATAAGGAGTTAGGATTAAAAGATTTAGATTTATCTACTCAAAAAACTTTTGAAGCAAAATTTTCTGAAGCAGAAGATCGTTTTGACCCAGGCTATTATCAGCCAAAATATAAAAAGATAATTTCAAAACTTAAAAACCAAAAAACTATATCATTGGGTGAGATGGTGAAAATCAGAAAAGGCGTTGAAGTTGGGTACGAAGCGTACACAACAGAAGGCAAACCGTTTGTCCGTGTTCAAGATTATGATAAAAAAGAAATTTCTTTTAGTACAAGTACAAATTATATTCGACAATATCTTTATGAGGAATTGAAGAAGAAACATAAACCGGATGTTGGCGAAATTATTTTTTCTAAAGATGGTACAATCGGTCGCGCATTGGTTATTCCGAGAGACAATCATGAATTTGTAGTTAGCGGTGGCACTCTTATTTTAACGGTTCAAGATGTTGATAATTATTATTTGGCGTTGGTACTTAATTCTGAAGCCGTCCACTCACAAGCAGTCCGTAACTCAATCGGAGCCATAATTCAACATTTGAGTGTTGATGAAGTAAAAAATCTCAAAATTCCAATTTTATCTAAATCTATCCAACAAAAGATTTCCTCTTTAATCCATCAATCTTTTAGATTACACAAGGGAGCGAGGGATTTAATTAAAAAAGCCAAAATGCAAGTAGAAAAAATGATAGAGAAGAATTAATTTTTAATATGGATAAGTCTGATCTAAAGATCAATAAAAAAGCATACGAATATTTATATATTCTAGAAAATGAATTACGCGAATTAATAGTTAAAGGCTTGACTGAAAAATCTAGTGAAAATAATTTCTCCGGCTGGATCACCCTTATTCAAAGAAATATTATTCAAAAATGGGAAAAAAGAAAAAGTGAAGAAGATAAAAATTATCAAAGGATTAGCAGTAGTAAACTTATTGATTACTCGGAATTTGGTGATATAAAACTTATCATTCAGAAGAATTGGGATGAATTTTCAAAAATATTCACTAGTCAAGAGATAATAGCCAGTAAATTAGATGAACTAGAACAAATAAGAAATACCATAGCGCATAATAGAGAATTATCACTTCAAGAATTTAAAAGGTTGGAAATCTATCTTTCAGATATAGAAAAGATATTATCTAAAAAATAAAATATTATATGGAAAATGAAAATTCAAGTTTTTGAATTAACTTTAGGTCAAAAATTAATTGAGAAATAAAATTATGCCTGAAGCACCACAAAAAACAGCATTATTTAATCCATTTAATGGTCATCTCGAACAATTATTTGGTTATATTGATATAGGTGACTTGGGTTTACCGGACATACAAAGACCATTTGTTTGGCGGGATGCGAAAGTTCGAGATTTGTTTGATTCGTTATACAGGGGCTTCCCGATAGGATCATATTTATTATGGAGAAATACTGCGGGTGGACGAACTCATCAAATTGGCACAAGAGAACGCGAGCATAAAGATCCTAATTTATTAATTATTGATGGACAACAAAGATTAACAGCCCTTTATTCTGTTTTTAGAGGCGTACCAGTTAAGGATGAGGATTACGAAGATCGTTTGATTACGATTGCCTTTAATTCTACGACCGAAGAATTTAGAGTTGCAGATGCGGCCACGCAAAGAAACCATGAATTTATCAATAATATTACAGATTTATTTTCTAAACCCAGCACACGTACATTTATCAATTCCTATTTGGAAAGATTCAGAAAAGAAAAGGATAATCTTAAAAAGAAATATTTATTGCTGGTTAATAAAATAACTGAAGAAACTGAATTAAATAAAGGCGATACAGAGCTTTTGAGCGATAAGGTCAAAAGTTTAGAGATATTTGAGGAAAATAAAATTATATGGGAGAAATTGGGGCTAGTAGAAAAAATTATGCCTGAAAACGGCGAAGGAAATGAAGAAAATAATAAAGATAAGGAAACTGACATTGTTGAAGTTGTAAATAATGGATTATCTTTGCTTACTAGTGAAGAGCTAGAGCGCGTTAAAGTGGCTTTAGTTAAAGAAGAAATAATCGATGAGGAATTAATATCAAGCAGAATTGAAAAGGTATACAATCTAAAAAACTATCCGTTCAATGCGCTTGAGATTGTGCCCGACCTTACAGAAGAACAAGTCGCAGAAATATTTACAAGAATTAATAGTAAGGGAACAATTTTGCGTCAAGCTGATTTTATTCTTACCTTATTGTCGGTCTTTTGGGTTAATGGAAGATTACAAATAGATAATTTTTGTAAATCGGCAAAAAAATTGCCGGAAAAAGATCAACATGAATCATCTTATAATTATATATTCGAGCCTACTCCTAAAGATTTAGTTCGTATAATTGTGGGTTTTGGTTTCAATAAGGGAAAAATGAAAGATGCATATGCTATATTAACCGGTCGTGATTTTATGACACGAAAAGTTTCAGCGGCATTGAGAGATCAACAATTTGAAAAGTTTAAAGAAACGCAAGTCAGGGTTTTAGACAATACAAATTGGCACGGTTTTTTGAAAATTATTTTAGGGCTTGGGTTTAAGAGTAAAGATTTAATTTCTTCCGCAAATAACATAGCTAATGCATACATTCTTTATTTGATAGCGAAAGAAAAATTTGATTTAGATCACAAAGAGCTGGAAAAAAATATAGGCAGGTGGTTTTTCTTTTCCTCTGTTACCAGTCGTTATTCATATTCTCCAGAAACTCAAATGGAGTCCGATTTGAATTATTTTAAAAATGCTAAAGATAAAAATAATTTTATAGAGTTGATGAATGGAATAATAGAAAGCGAGCTCACAAATGATTTTTGGGGAATTACTGTTCCCAATAAATTACTGGTGTCGTCATCAAAAAAGAATGCTATCAGAAATGCCTTTTTTGCAGGTCTTATTAGAAAAGGTGCAAACGTTTTGTTCTCTGAAAAAAAGGTTGGTGATTTATTCGATCCCACATTAAAAAAGAGAAAGAAGGATTTAGAGAAACATCATATTTTTCCGAGAAACTATTTAGCAAGAAAGTTTAATTTAGATAGCCGCCAAATCAATCAAGTGGCCAATTTTACCTATCTCGAGTATGAGGATAATATTGATATCAGCGACGATCCGCCAAAAGATTATTTTTTAGATATCAAAAACAAATATTATAAAAATAAAGAATCAGAATTAGAAAAAATATTGGTTGATCATTGTTTACCAGAAAATTTTTACGATATGGATTTTAATGATTTTTTGAAAGAACGACGCAAATTAATGGCAAAGATGGTAAGAACGGTTTTTGAGTATTTATAATTTAGCTAGCGCGCCAGCATTGCGGGGCACGTCCCGAAGCAGAGTAAGCTCACTATCAGAAATAGCTTACATCGTACCAAATCTTTTTGGCTTTCAAAAAAATGGTTTGAAGAGACGTATGTAAAATTAAAATGGGTAATTATGGAAAATCGTACGGCATTATTTCATATAGCATACGATGGGCCGGCACTTGCGACTCACGAGATGAATGTGAAGGATTTTGCTCCTGCTCTTTTAGCTATTGGTGAACTATTAGAAGATAGCAACTATATCCTGAATGGGGAACAAATAAAAATAGTTGTTAATATCCGGGCGACTCACCCAGGGTCAATAGACGTAATATTATCAGTAGTTCAAACTTTTATTAATCAAGCGGTTTCTTTTTTCAATCGTTCGGATATTAACGCTATAATAAATGCTACGGAACTTTTGGCTTTGATTGGAATTGGTGGTGGGAGCGGTGTTATTAAACTTATAAGATGGATAAGGGGAAGAAAAATAAAAAGCATAGTAAAAGTGGATGCGGAAAGTTTTAAAATGGAGCTTGAGGACGGTGAGATCAGAGTAATTTCAAGCCAAGAAGTAAAGTTATTTGGTTTTCTCAAAATTAGAAAAAATATTGAAGCAGTGGTACGAACTCCATTAACTAAAGAGGGTGTTGAAAAAGTTGTTTTTGTAAGCGATGGTTCGAAGTTAGAAATTAATCGAGAGGAAGCGGAATACTTCGCCGCACCGCCAGTCGAGGAGGAAGAAATAGGTGAAACAGAAACAGAGACCTATCTTCAAATCGCAAACATATCTTTTCAGGAAGGTGGAAAATGGAAATTTAGTGACGGTAACGTAATTTTTTTTGCTGATATTTTAGATATTGATTTTCTAGAAAAAGTAAAGAAAAATGAAGCGGTTTTTGCTAAAGATGATATCTTCAAAGTTAAACTTAGGTGTCGGCAATTTCTTATTGATGGAGGTATAAAAGCCGAATATACAGTGTTAAAAGTTATTGAACATCGGAGCGCCGCGGTTCAGATTAAATTACCATTTCAGGGCTAATATTGTTGATTTCTCAATAAGGTATCTAGGAACAGAAAATAGATTATATGAATTCGTTTAAAGACATTGCTTATCAAATTTTAAAGGAAGTGGGTAAATCGTTACATAACTGGGTCAAAGATTAATTGAGAAATAAAATTATGAAACGTTTAAATAAATTAGGGATAATATTTTTGATTTTCTATTTAACTATAAATACCGTATTAATGCAGATTCAATTAAATGATTTATACTCAGATATTTTATCGGGTTCACTAAAATTTATTTTACAATTATCTGTTTGGATTCTACTTATTGGTTTTGTGGTTCAACTTATTATTTTGGAAGATAAAGATTAATCAAACCAATCAATTTTAAACAAAGTATTTTAAAAAAATGCAATTAATTGATTTATATAAAAGTTTATTTGCTATTTTGAGGATTGATACCTCTATGTTGCAGAATAATGCTAAAATAGTAGGAACTGGTTTTGTAATAAATACTAATCCAATTTATATACTTACATGCAATCATGTTGTTAGTGAGGGTACAGAGGATAATGATAGTAAAATTATATATGCTATTATTAAACGTAGCGACACTGTTAAGAAGTTTGATTTGAGAAATGTTCAGATTAGTTATTTAAAAGCTAAGAAGATTTGTTATAAACCAGAATATGATATCGCAATTCTTGAGATAGATCCATTACTAAATATAAAAATTGCTCAAAAACTAGGTATTCCCAATAATATCAAAGCTCTAAAAATGGATTTTCAAGAAAAGACAAGATTGATAGGATCGCCTGTTGAATGGGTTAGTGCTGGAACTCTAGGAGATTTGACCATTACGCCAAGATTTTTTAAAGGGAACATAGTTACAAAATATATTGTAGATCAAAGATATAAGTTTACAAATTTTCGAGGTGCAGAACAATCTCAAATAATGGAGGGGATTAATCTTTTAGAAGTCGATCAACTCTTTCTTCCTGGATGTAGTGGTAGTCCAGTATTTTCTACAAAAAAGCAGGAAGTTATAGGATATGTTCATGGATTTAAGTCTTGGCCAATTATTACAGATAATGTGATTAACTATGAAGCAGAGATATCGGAAAACTCTATTATACGTAAAGCAAATGTTAAATCAAAAGCCGCATTAATAGCTTCTTTGTCTTTAGCTATTGATATTAAAAATGTAAAGACTTTTTTAAGCGAAAACAAGTTTGTTACAAGACAAAAATTTGGATTCATTAAATATTTTAAAAAGTTTAAAAAATAATAAAGAAGAACCGTTCTCCTTAAATGTTAAAATACTTTATTTTAAAACCAAAACATCAAAAATTAATTGAAAAATATGCCACCTTCGGCAGTTAAAACAATTCGCGATTTAATTTATTGGGAATATGCAAAACTTGTTTCTGGTAGTGCCGTTAATGACCGTAAAAATTATGCATTTATTATGTGTACTTATCAGGAATTTAAGAGTGGCAAAAAGCGACCATCAGATATTTTAAGAGAAAATAAGCTTTTAATTAACGAGTGTTCAAAAAATTGCGCATATTGTGGTTGTGTTGAGAATTTACAATGGGAGCATATAATTCCGATTTCAAGAGGCGGTCCGAACACAATAGATAATCAAGTCTTGGCATGTCAGAAATGCAATTGTTCAAAAGGGGATAAAGATCCATATGAATGGTATGGGGAGGAAAGAAAATATGAAATTCCACGACTTGTGTGGGGCAAATATTTAAAAATTATTTATAATATGCACATAGAGAAAGGAACATTGGATAAAGAATGCAAGAAAACACTTGATTTAAGTTGTATCTTATTACATTTAAAATAAAAATACTTTTAACCAAAAGGTCAAAAATTAATTGAGAAATAAAATTTAAAATATAAAAAAGCTAAAATAAAAATAGATTTATGGACAATGAAACTATTTTAAAACTTAAAATTAGGCCTTACTGGGATTTTCCACAGAATTATAATTCGAAAGAAAAAAGTGGCATTTTTATTGGCCGAGAACAAGAGCAAGAAAAATTGATTGATATTTTTACTAGAAAGAAATGTGGTTCCATTTTATTATGTGGACCTCGTGGAGTTGGTAAGACTACTTTAGTCTATAAAGCTCTTAAGGAAGTAAGATCGAAAGAGGAAAAGATTATACCTGTAGTGTTGAATGTATCACAAATTGAAGCCGAGATAGACGAAAAATTAACTCATAAAGATATTCTTATCAACTTAATAAGGAGATTGTATACTGCGATAAAAAAAGAAAAAAGTAGTTTATTAACAGAAGAGATGGAAGACCTCTATTTTAAATCTGCAGCTAAAAACTGGCAACTTGAGAAAGTAATGGAAGAAGCGACGGAAAAAGAGATTGAGAAACAAGATGTAGAGCGAACCGCTCTAACACAGCTTATTAAACAGATTAAACAGATTAATCTTTTAAAGACAATAGGAGCAATATTTTTTATCTTAACAATCTTACTCGCTTTTAAATCCGAAATAGTTTATACGGTTATTAGCGGAATGTTGGGTTTAGGAAGTTTCTTCTATGAAGATATAAAATCCTTAGAGATTCGCATTGAAGTTAGACAAATTTTCAGGAGACTCAGAAGAAAAAAAGATTTAGCCAAAGAAACTTATTTAATTGATAATAGCGTGGGAAATTTAGAATACGAGCTTAGTGAAGTACTTTCAGAACTCGCTTCTAAAAATAAAAAACAGAAAATTATTTTTATAGTTGATGAATTAGATAAGTATAGTGAAGAGCCACAAAATATTTTACATTTGATAAAAACATATAAAAATTTGTTTTCATTAACATCGGCACTATTTTTATTCATTACTGGAAGTGAGATATATGAGGTTTTGTTTGATATACCGAAACATCGCGGGAGTCTTCTAAAAGATGATTCTAAAAACAACATTGCATCTGAATTATATCGAACAACTTTTTCTGAAGTTTTTTATTTATCAAGGCCCAACTATAATGATATATCAAATTATTTAGATCAGATTTTAGAAGAAAAAGAATTTGAAAAATTAAAAGGAGACAAAGAACAATTAAAAAGATGGGAAGAATTTAAGCATTATTTAGGCTTCGAATCAGAAGACGATTTTTTCGAATTAATAAGACTTATTAAGAATTTTACCAAAAAAGAAAAGACAAATAAGATTCACTTAGAGATAACTCAAAAAGATTTTCTTGATAAAGAAAAAACAAAAGCAAAGTTTCACAAAGCGCTTTTCTTAATTTACAGAGATTCCTCTTTTAGCAAGCCCACCGAATGGGCTTATAACGAGTCATTATATTTTGGGTTATTTGATGTAGTGAAAATTTTAGATGCTTCTAGTTCTCAAATTCAACTTGCGTTTAATAAAGAAAAAGATGAAATAAAAGAAAGTCAAAAGAAATTAATCGATGTGTTAGAAAAGGTCGGCGCTATTCAAGTTACACAAAGAGACGATAATCAAGTAGTATTTAGTTGGACACACAAAGATTTTGAAATAGGCGATACCATAGAAGGAGCGTATCCTCACGAAGAAAAGTTTATAAAAGCTTTTGATGAATTATTAATTTTCTCACAAAGACTGGTCGAAATTTTTGGCAAGACTTTTTCTACAGAAGAAGAATCAATAAATTGGGTTCAATCAGTAAGCGGCATATCTGTTGCATCAAATTTTAATTTATTTAAAGAAGCAAAGGCGAAAATTAATCAAAATGAGCATCTTAATATAGAAGAAACTACTAAATATGAAGAGGAACTAAAGAATGAATTACAAAATCTTTATAAAAATATTTTAGGCACATATGTTAATGGTTTACTTCAATTATTAACAGGCGCTCAGCAGGGTAAATTAGACCAAAATAGTAATCTGTTTAGCCTTTTAGATAGCGAAATCAAGGAAAAAATCAAAGGATATAGTCACCTCATTGTTTATAAACCAAATCTATCAAAACAGATCTTGATTATTGAAAATTATTCGCGAGAGGATTTACTAAAATTAAATGAATGGAATAAAGATTTCAACTTTAGTTATAAGATAATAAACATTGAAAATGATACTAAGCATGGAATACAATCCATAAAAAATGTAAAAGTTGATGACATTATAGAATGGTTTAATAATATGGAAATAAAATTAAACATAGGAGGAATTAGCGAGGCTGATGTTATTTCTGGGATTCCAAGTAAAGAAAAAATGAAGCGCAAACTTTATTTAAAGCTTAATAAAACAGAAGGAATTGTGATTGATGGTAAGAATCCTCATACATTTTTGATAATTGATAAAGAATACACGGACTTTAACGCAATTATAGAAGTTTTATTAAAAGATAATGGGATATTTAATTTTGTTTTCGGATTTAATGAAAACGAGAATAAACAACCATCGTTTTATATGATAAGGCTAGATGCTAGAGAAGGTCATAAAAATAGTCTTTTTCAAGCTAACTACGGTAATTCGTGGAATTCCATTGTAGAAGGACAATCCATGACTTCTTCTAATATTTCACATATTTTAGAAGTGTTACTTAAAAATAATAATCTGCAAGTAATTTTGGATAAAAATCCAATTATTTCTCACACTTTTCCTCAAGAGATTAAGGGTAAAATTGGACTGATGAATGAATTGGAAGATGTATTTTTAAGAAAGATTAAATTTAAGTAATGCCTACTTGTTTACCTTAAAAAATTAGACAAAAACCAAAAGGCCAAAAATTAATTGAAAAATAATTTAATTATAAAAATATGCCAAGAAGAAAAACATTAAGGGATGACTTGTGGGATATTTTAGAAAAAATAAGTATTTTGTATGTAATCGCATTATTTTTTATTTGGTTTTCTAACAAAGAATTATTTTTTAAATTATTGGGATGGGGACTCGTAATATTAGGTGTTTTAATCGTAATTGTAATATTTACGAAAAAATTCAAAATTCATAAACAAAGTAAATGGCGAACTGATAGAGAATTATTGAGTTGGTTAAGAGAATTAAAGCCATGGGATTTTGAGCGTTATATTGCTGAATTATTTACAAAATTAGGATATAAAACCACTGTCACAGGTGGTGCTTATGATAAAGGCGTAGATGTTGTGGCAGAAAAGGATAGTTTAAAGCATTATATCCAATGTAAGAAATATATTACTTCTACAGTAGGACCAGGTGAACTTAGAGATTTTTATGGAGCAATTGCTGATCATTTAGCTCAAGCTAAAGGCTATTTTATTACTACTAATAAATTCACTTTAGAAGCTGAAAGATTTGCAGAAGATAAACCAATTGAATTAATTGATGGTAATAAATTAATTAAATATATTAGAATGTCTGAAAAATTTAACTAAAAAGTCAAAAATTAATTGAAAATAAAATTATGAAATTAGAAAAAGATGCTTACGGTCAACAAGTTTGGGCCTATTTAAATGGAAAAGAGTCATACGAAGTCGTTGAAAGAGATGATGGTTTTGTTGGATTATCTGGTGGTGCACCTGCATATTTTCAAGATTTTAAAAATTGGTCAAAATATGAAAAAGAAGCCATTAAATTTGTTAAAGGGAAGGTTTTAGATGTTGGTGCTGGAGCTGGCAGGGTTTCACTTTATCTTCAAAAAAGAAGATTGGATGTAATTGCCATAGATAACTCTCCTTTATCTATAAGAGTTTGTAAAAAAAGAGGGGTAAAGAAGGCAAGAGTTATGTCCATAGATGAAATTTATAAATTTAAACCAAACTTTTTTGATACTATAATTATGTTTGGTAATAATTTTGGGTTATTTGGTGGTTTTAAAAAAGCAAAGAAATTATTAAAAGCACTTTACAAAATTACTGCAGAAAATGCTTTAATAATTGCAGGAAGTAATGATCCATATAAAAAAGTCGGTAGATCTGTTCATTTTCAGTATCATAAACTTAATAAAAAAAGAGGTAGAATGTCCGGACAACTAAGAATTAGAATTAGATTTAAAGAATATATTGGGGATTGGTTTGATTATCTATTGGTTTCAAAAAAAGAGATGCAGG
>Ga0265595_1001982_pt1 | contig 14744 bp, 14 predicted proteins | sample saktaG_15_FD_190148 | JGI IMG/M metagenome (GOLD analysis project Ga0265595, IMG submission 190148) | Saline water microbial communities from Sakinaw Lake, British Columbia, Canada - sak_2013_06_06_50m | ecosystem: Environmental > Aquatic > Non-marine Saline and Alkaline > Saline ... | reverse complement strand
TTCAACTAGGTATGATTGATCGTACTATGCGTGGTCGTATCGCAACTAAATCAGCTTATGACCTTCTAGAAATAAAATACCCAGAAAATCAAGATAAGCTTTTGTAAGTAGCACATTCTAACTATCGATAAACTCGGTGTGTCCCGATTAAATAAAAACGAACTGTAGTTTTATTTGTGAACCTAAAAATAATTCGATATTTATGATCAACAGAAAAAGACCAATATTTCTCGATCTTTTTCCTAAATTTTCCAGAAAGTTTATGAGTTTTTAATTTTTTATCAAAAGGATTTTGACGAAAAATATTTTCTTTTTCTTCGGTTAAATTTTTAATTTTATTCGGCAGTTTTTTATAATTTCTAATAAACTTAGAAGAATATAAAATATTCATAAAATTGTCTATTTTTAATTTACCTTAAATCTTTTAAAGAAGATAAAACCTTGCCTTTGCCGGCATCAAATTCTTTATCAATTTCTTCCAATTCAGCTAAAAGATTATTTTCTTCTTCATAATCACGCAAAAGAGCACGAAAGAATTCGCTTACACTAGCATATTTGCCTTTTTTAACTTCTATTTTAACCATTTTGGCCATTTCGGCGGGTAAAGAAATATTAATTATATTACGCATAATTTTGTTTTATTTTTATTAAAATTTATTTTCGACTTTGTAACAATTTGTAACAATTTGTATTACAATACTACCAAAGACAAAACCACTTGTCAAGCATTATGTTAAAAAACGGTTATAGAATTATTCTTTGTTTATTATTTATAGGAGGGTTTTTTATTTGTCCATTTTTTGTCTTTGGAGCAGCTAATGATGTTGTGATTAATGAGATTATGTATAATTTACCCGGAGTAGACGATAAACACGAATGGGTGGAAATTTTAAATACTTCTAATGCTGAAATTGATTTAACTGAATGGAAATTTAACGATGGAAGTAACCATGCTTTAAATGAACCGCCAAAAAATGGCGGACAGGGTTCACTTAAAATATCAGCTGGCGAATATCTGATTCTAACTGGTGATGCTACAACTTTTTTAATTGATCATCCAGGATTTTCTGGTACTGTCATTGATACGGTAATGAGCTTAAAAAATACTACTGCTACTTTAAAAATCATTGATTCAGAAAATAATGAAATCGATTCTGTTATTTATGAAAATATTTATGGTGCTGATGGCAATGGAAAAACACTAGAAAGAATCAACTCTCAAAATGACTGGCAAGAAAGTACACCTGATGGAGGAACTCCTGGAATATTAAATAGTATTGGCGAGGAAATTTTATCAACAGACGAAGAAACAATAAAAACCACAACGAGCACAGAAACAACGTATTCTGTCCCCAATAGAGCTCCAATTGCAGAAGCTGGCACGGATATTATTGCATTAGTAAATCAAGAATTATCTTTTGATGCTAGTCATTCTTTGGATCTTGATAATGATAAACTAACTTTTTTTTGGAATTTTGGTGATGGTGCAACTGAAACAGAAGAAATTGCTAAACATACTTATCTTTATCCTGGACAATATATTGTATCCTTATTAGTAAGCGATGACGAATTCTCTGATTTAGATATTATAACAATCAATATTTATTCAGAATCTATTATTATCAGCGAATTTAGCAATAAATGGATTGAAATTTTTAATCAAAGTGATCAAGTAGCTAATTTAACAAACTGGCAATTAAATAATATAAAAGCAAGCAGTTCGCCTTTTACATTCCCAGCGAATAGCTTAATTGCATCTAAACAATTTTTAGTTTTAAGACAAGAAATAACAAAAATTGAACTTGATGATACTTCAGATCAAATTCAATTAATTTATCCAGATGGATCAATTGGTGCTGAAGTCAGTTATTTAAATGAAGATAATAAAAACTTTTGTATTGCATTTGATAATAATGATTATTTCTGGACCAATATACCAACGCCGGGCTCAGCTAATATTATTTCCATAGGGATAAAAACACAAGAAGAAAATTTTCCTAAAAATAATCCAGAACCTATTATCAACGAAATTAAAGAAATACCAGAGATTTTAGCCATTAATCTTACTAAAAACCAAAATTTTGATACTCAAAATATTTCAACTACTTCAATTAATAATTTACAAACTGAATCTTTCCAAGAGACACAACCCGCTTCTCTTATTCAAAAAGTTCAGTCAAATCAAAAATCCAAGCTAATTCTATACATTTCAATCATTATTTCCGTCTCTTTAATGCTAAGTTGGGTCATAATTTTAGTAAGGAGTAAAGTCAAATTCCATTGACACTACATCTTGGATAATAGTATTATTAAGACATTATGAGCGGTCATTCTCATTGGCGTTCAATAAAACATAAGAAAGGTACAACAGATATAAAACGCGGTAAAATTTTCAGCAAAATATCCCGCTTAATTAGTATTGCTGCTAAAGAAAAAGGCGGTGACCCAGAATCAAACCCCAAATTACGAACTATTATTGATAAAGCTCATTCTTTTAATATGCCAAAAGACAATATAGAAAGAGCAATTAAACGAGGAACAGGTCAAATAGAAGGAGAGCAGATAGAAGAAATCACATATGAAGCATATGGACCATCTGGCATTGCACTGATTATTGAAATAATTACAGATAATCGCAACAGGACTATTGCTGAAATTAAACATATTCTTAATAAATTTGGCGGCAAACTAGCCGAAGCTGGAAGTGTTAAATATATGTTTGACAGAAAGGGCGAAGAATGGCTACCAAAATATCCAATAGAAATTACTGATGAAAAAATTCAAACTCAACTAGAAAAACTCTTTGAAGCGCTAGACGACAATGACGATATACAAGAGATATATAGTAATATAAAATAATTCTATGACTATATTAGGAATTGACCCTGGCACTGCTATAACTGGATACGGACTTATTAAAAAATCAAATAGGGGGATAAAAATTATTGAATACGGCTGTATTGAAACTGAGACTAAATTTTCAACAGCCGAACGACTCAATATACTAGACAAAAAATTAGCCAAAATTATTAAAAAACACCAGCCAGACAAAGTAGCAGTTGAAGATATTTTCTTCTTCAAAAATCTTAAAACCGTAATTAAGGTTAGCCAGGCTCGTGGTGTAATTTTAGCTCGAATGGCTAAGATGAAAATTCCAGTATTTGAATATACTCCTTTGCAAATAAAACAAGCAGTTACTAGTTATGGTCGTGCTGAAAAAAAACAAGTTCAGCAAATGGTCAAACTATTGCTTAATTTAAAAGAAATACCTAAACCGGATGACGCAGCTGATGCCTTAGCAACGGCCATTTGTTGTGCTCATTCTACTTATTAATAATATGTCTCTTATAATTCAATACATGATTGATCAGGGAGTCCCAAGAGAAACCCTTATCTTTCTATTAATGCTTCCGATTGTAGCTATAATTATTGCCTTTGCTCGACAAATTATAGGGATAAAAGGATTTGGTATCTATACTCCATTGATTATCGCCTTTGCATTTTTAGCAACTGGACTAAAATATGGATTAATATTTTTTATCACTATTATTTTAGTCGGTACATTAACAAGATTATTTATTAAAAAATTTCGTTTACTTTATCTGCCTCGTATGGCAATTACTCTAACTATTGTTTCTTTGGTTATCTTAATCATCTTTTATTTTGGTGCATATAGTCAAAAAACTGATTTAATTACTATTTCTATTTTTGTTATTTTAATTATGATAACTTTAGTTGAAAAGTTTTTAGCTGCTCAAATAGAACGAGGTGGAAAAGGAGCAATATTTCTAACTTCAGAGACTTTGATTCTCTCAATTATTTGTTATTGGGTAGCTAGTTGGAATTGGTTACAAATATTTGTTCTTGGTCATCCCCTTACCACTATCTTTTCTGCAATAGTTATTAGTATTTTATTAGGCAAATGGACTGGATTACGCTTAACTGAATACTTTCGCTTTAGAGAATTAATTAAAAACATTGAAATACCTAAAAAAAGACGAACTGGTAAGATTTAATTAATGACTATGTTTGATTTCTTAAAAAGATCACACCACGTATTAGGAATGAACGCCCGTATCTTATCGTATATGCGGCCCTCTAATTCTTTGAGGGCTATTTGTATTGCAGATAATAAGCTTTTATCAAAGAAAATTTTAAAAAAGAATGGTTTACCAGTACTACAAAACTACGCAATTATCAAAGAAATACAAGAACTTAAAAATTTCGATTGGAATGAGCTACCTAATAGTTTTACTCTTAAACCAAATCGTGGATTTGGTGGCGAGGGTATTCTTATTGTCTATGCTCGTAAAAAAAGACCTCCACGTCCATGGGTTAAAGCAGATAAAAGAATAGTTACAGTCAACGACTTAGAAAGTCATGTTCTAAATATCTTAGAAGGAAATTATTCTATGACCAGTTTACCTGACGTTGCTTTTTTTGAAGAAAGAATTAAACTACTAAGGCTCTTTAAGCCATATGCTTATAGAGGAATTCCTGATATTAGAATTATTGTATACAACTCTGTCCCAATAATGGGAGAGTTACGCTTACCAACTAAAGAATCAAGTGGTAAGGCTAATCTTCACTTAGGCGGTATTGGGGTAGGTATTGATATGGGAACTGGTGTTACTACAACTGCTATTCAAAAAGATAAAACAGTTGAATATATACCAGGGACAAGACTGGCTCTACGTGGAATCCAAATTCCTGGTTGGCAAGAAATCCTAAGATTAGCTATTCATGCACAACGAATAACAAAGGTTGGATTTTTGGGAATTGATATTGCAATTGACAGAGAAAAAGGCCCAGTTATTTTAGAGCTCAATACTAGGCCTGGTCTATCTATTCAAATTGCTAATTTAAGCCCTCTTGGAGAACGACTTAAAAGAGTTGAGGGTTTAAAAGTTAAAACAATTAGCAAAGGAATAAAAATCTCTAAAGACTTATTCGGCGGTGAAATAGAAGAAGAATTAGAAGAAATTTCAGGTCGTAAAGTTATTGGAATTAATGAATTAATTGAAGTTCTTGATGACGATAGAAACAAACATCTAATAATGTCAAAAGTAGATACAGGCGCATATAGGACAACTATTTGTTCTAATCTAGCCAAAGAATTAAATATTGATAAAATAATTAATCAAAAAAAGGTTCGTGGTGCATTAGGAACAGAAGAAAGATCAATTATTAATTTTTCTTTCTATATGGATAAACGACTAGTTACCACAGAGGCATTTATAGCTGATCGCAGTGAAATGAAATATGATATAATTATTGGTCGTCGTGATTTAAAACGATTCTTGGTTGATCCAGCTAAAAACGTTTTCATGAGACAACCTCGCTCTGCTTAAATGATTATTAATAACCTAGAAACACTTAAACAATTTTTTAAACAAATTAAAACTCCAGTTTTTGGTGCTGGAGTTTATGCATTTGATCGATTAGGATTAGAAAATATTATTCCTAATTATAGAATTATTGCATTACGATATAGCTTAGATACAAGATTAATTGAAAAAGATATTGAAATTCTATCATTAGAAAAAGGCATGAGGAACAAACATATCCAAGAACCACGAAATGCCACGACCATTATTAGACATGCTAAAACTAAAGAATATATAGAAAAATTTAATTTACCAAATGAAAAATCAGCTATTTTAGTTCTTAAAACATCTACTAAGATGGAACAGATTTGTCAAAAAAATAATTGGACATTAATAGCAAACTCAACATCTTTTGGCAAAGAAACATTTGAAAATAAAATAAAATTTAGAAGAATTCTTAAAGAAATTGATTTACCAGTTCCTTTAGGTAAAATCGCTTCAGTTGATAAATTACATTATGGACACTTAATTAATAAATATGGTATACCATTTGTAATACAACACCCAACTAAAGGCGGCGGCAAGGGAACATTTTTTATTAACAATCAAGATGATTTTGATATAGCTATTGAAAAATTAAAAGGTAGATGGAAAGAAGAATATGAAGAAACAAAATTCACTCCCATACCAGAAGCAATTGTAGCTAAATTTATTCAGGGATCTTCCCCTAGTATCACTGGATGTGTTACTGAACATGGAATTCTTTCAACTAGCCTACAACATCAAGTTTTAGATATACCAGAACTTTTTAGTCCAGAAAGAGGTTCTGGTCTTTTTTGTGGACATGACTGGACTATTTCTAATTTTGATGAAGAAATATCTAAACAAGCATATGATGCAGTAGAAAAAATAGGTCAATATTTTAAAAAAATGGGCTATAAGGGAATTTTTGGTTTAGATTTTGTTCTTGATGAAAAAACTAATAAACTTTATATTATTGAATGCAATCCTCGCTTATTAGGATCTTTTCCTACTTTAAATATGGTTCAATCTTTAAACAACGAACCACTAATTTTAGCTTTTCATGTTTTAGAGTTTCTTAATATTGATTATAAGATTGATTTAGAAGAAATTAATCGCTTAATGCGTCAAAAGAAAATTGGAGCACAAATGATGGTACATAATCTTACTGGCAAATGGACAAGGAATCATGAACAAATTAAAGCCGGGGTTTATAAAATTGAAGAAAATGAATTAAAATATATTAGACCTGGCTATGATTTAAAGCATATTAAAGATAAAAAAGAATTTATTTTAGTAGATGGTGTACAAATAAAAAAATCTCCCTTTAGTCCTAATCGGAGATTATGTCGAATCTTAACCCTTGATCGAGTTCTAGATGACTCATATAAACAATTAACCCCATGGGCTAATCAAGTCACTGAAACTACTTATAAGGCATTTAATTTAAAACCAGTTAGATGGTTAAAGCTTAAAAGAAAATTTAACCCTAATATATTAGCTAAAGGATAAATACTTAACTTTTAATCTCAATAAATTTTCTCTTACCTACCTGAATAATCATTTTATCCTTTATTTTTATTTTTTCCTCCCAATCTTTAATTTTCTGATTATCTATTTTAACTCCACCTTGTTCAATTAATCTTTTAGCTTCACTTTTACTAGGAGCTAATTTTGTTTCAACTAATAAATCTATAATTTGCCATTTATCTCCTTTCGCAATATAGGTAGGTATATTTACTGGCTTCTCTTTATTTTTAAAAATATTTTCGAATTCTTTTTCTGATTCTTGAGCTTTTTTATTTCCATAATAAATACTAACAATTTCACAGGCTAGCTTGGCCTTAGCATCACGAGGATTTAGTTTATTGGTTTTAATGTCTTTTTTTATTTGATTAATTTCTTTCATAGAGACATTAGTACAAAGTTCTAATCCGGAAACAATCAAACTATCAGACCATGACATAATTTGACCAAACATTTGATTTGGTTTTTCGTTTAAAGCTACCATGTTGCCTTCTGTTTTGCCCATTTTGTCACCAGAAGAATCAGATAATAATCTAGTTGTTAAAACAAATTTTTCTTTATTCTTCATCTTCTTCATAAGAGTTCTGCCAGCTAACATATTAAACATCTGATCATTTCCTCCAATCTCTAAATCAACATCCATATAAACAGAATCATAAGCTTGCATCATTGGATAAAGAAGCTCATGTAAATACAAATCCCTTCCTTCCTGTATTCTCTTTTTAAACATGCCCCTAGATAAAGTCTGTTGAGCAGTAAAATTAGAAGAAAGTTTTATTGTGTCAGCGAAACTTAATTTTCCCAACCATTCTGAATTGTATTTAAACTTAACCTTTTTTAAATCTAATATTTTACCAATTTGATCCTTATACCACTTACAATTTTCAATAACCTGCTTATGTGTCAATTGCTTACGAACAGCAAATTTGTCTGTAGGATCACCAATTTGAGCCGTAAAGTCTCCAATTAAAACAATTACTTCATGCCCTAAATCCTGAAATTGCTTTAATTTCATTATTTGCACTAAATGACCTAAATGTAAAGTCGGACCAGTAGGATCAATCCCATTATAAAGTCGTAATTTTTTACCAGATTTTAAAACCTTTTCTAAAGAAGCTTTATTGGGGTAAATATTTTCCACTCCCCTAGTTAAAACCTCTTGTATTTTTTGTTCTTGTATCATATTAATAATATATCACTCTTGATAAAAATAATCAATTCTGTCAAAATAAAGATATGCTTAAGAAAAGTAAAAAAATCATAAATACAATAATTAAGTTTATTGTTTTTTGTTTAATCATTGGCTTCCTTTTTGGCATTGGTGTTTTAGCATACTTTGCTAAAGATTTACCAGACCCAACCAAAATAGACGAACGAGAAGTAATAGAATCAACAAAGATTTATGACAGAACCGGCGAAATAATTCTTTATGATATTCACGGTGAAGAAAAAAGAACAATTATTCAATTTGAAGAGATTTCTCAATTTATTAAAAATTCAACTGTAATAGCTGAAGATGATAATTTTTATCACCACATTGGATTAGATTGGAGAGGAATTACCAGGGCTTTTATATCTAATTTTAGAGGCAAAAAAATAGCTCAAGGAGGATCAACGATTACACAGCAGTTTATTAAAAATGCCTATCTTGGTGGTCCACAATCAGAAAGAACATATACCAGAAAGATTAAAGAAGCAATTTTATCACTACTTTTAGAAAGAAAATACTCTAAAGATGAAATTCTTGGTTTTTATCTTAATCAAGTTCCTTATGGTTCTAATTCCTATGGAATTGAAGCTGCTGCTCAAACATTTTTTAACAGATCATCTAAAGATTTAACATTAGGAGAGGCAACACTGTTGTCCTCGTTAACAAAAGCACCAAGTTATTATTCTCCTTATGGATCACATCCAGAAGAACTCAAGGAAAGACAAGGATATATATTAGATAGAATGGTTAATTTTGGCTATATTAACGAAGAACAAGCAAAGGAAGCAAAGCAAGAAGAATTAAAATATACCCCACAAGGAGACCTTAAGGCGCATCATTTTGTTACTATGATCCAAGAATATTTAGAAGAAAAATATGGTAGAAATTATAATGATATTAACATGGCCGGATTAAAAGTATATACAACTCTTGATTGGGATTTACAACAATTAGCTCAAGAAGTTATTACTAGTGGTGTAGAAAAAAATGAAAAAACATATAATGCAACCAATGCAGCTTTAGTAGCAATTGATCCAAAGACTGGTCAAATATTGGCATTAATTGGTTCTAAGGATTACAGTGAAGACCAATTCAATGTAGCAACTAGCCCCAACAGACAACCTGGTTCTTCTTTTAAGCCATTTGCTTATGCAACAGCATTTGGGAAAGGATACAGTCCTGAAACCATTTTATTTGACTTAGAAACAAGTTTTGGAGAATTTGGACCAGTTGGTGAAGAAAAAGAATATAAACCAAATAATTATGATTTAAAATTTAGAGGACCAATTAGTATGAGAAGTTCTTTAGCTCAATCAATCAACTTAACTTCAGTTAAAACTCTTTATCTAGCTGGTGTTAATGACACAATAAGTCTAGCTCAAAACATGGGTATCACAACATTAAAAGATCGCAATCGATATAGTCTGTCTTTGGTTCTTGGAGGTGGCGAAGTAAAACTTATTGACGAAACCGCAGCTTATGGTGTTTTTGCCAGTGAAGGAATTAAACATCCCGTTAGTCTAATATTAAGAATAGAAGATAATAAAAAAAATACATTAGAAGAATACAAAGACGAACCAATTAGAGTATTAGATAAACAAATAGCTAATCAAATTAATGATATTCTTTCCGATGAAACAGCAAGAATACCGATGTTTGGTCCTAATTCAAGGTTATATTTACCAGGGATACCAGCTGCTGTTAAAACAGGAACAACACAAGAATATACAGATGGCTGGACAATAGGATACACTCCAAGCTTGTCGGTTGGTGTCTGGGCTGGGAATAATGATTTTACTGAAAAAATGAATAATGGAGCAGCTGGGTTTTATGTTGCATCTCCAATTTGGAACGAATTTATGACTAAAGCCTATGAAATTAAAAGTAATGACAATAATACTATTTTTAGTAACGAAAAAAATATTATAGAAAATGAATTTTTTCTTCCTGATAAAACAGAATATTTTACATTACCAGAAACAACACCAACTAGTACAACCCCAATGATAAATGGCGAATTAGCTTATAAAAATATTGTAAAAATTGATAGAATCTCTAATAAACTTGCAACAGAATTAACTCCACCAGAATTGATTATTGAAAAAATTTATCAAGAAACTCATTCTATTCTTTATTACATCGACAAAGAAGATGCTCAATTTGAAAACTGGGAATCAGCTGTTAGAAAATTAACAACATACAACGAAAAACCACCAACAGAATATGACGATGTTCATACTATAGAAAATCAACCAAGTGTGAAAATAATTTCACCAATAAATAATAGCTTAATCAACAACCAAAATTTAACAATTCAAGCTCAAGCTAATGCTAATTTAGGTATTAAACAAATTGATTTTTTTCTTAATAATCAATTAATAGGTACAGATCAAACCTTTCCTTACTCTATTATATTTAATCCTTTATCTTATTTTATTTCTGGACAAGAACAAACCATTAAAATCCGCGCTTATGATAAAGTTTTAAACCGCCAAGAAGACGAAATTATTGTTAATAGAAATTAAAATTATATTTTAATAGGCATAACAACGTAAGTGTAGCTATTATCGCCCACAGGACGAAGCACAACAGGCTTAGACGAATTATTCAACCCAATAGCAACCTTATCACTAAAAATATTATTTAAACCATCTAAAAGATATTTATAATTAAATATTACATCTATTTCCCTTCCTTCAATCTTTGCTCCAATTTTAGACCTATTTTCTCCAATATCAACGTCTTTTGCTGAGATCTCTATAATAGATTTTTTAGGATTAACAAAAATCTTAATATCATTAATTTTTCCACTAAACAAACTAGCAATTTTAATATTATTAATTAATTCATTTCTATCAACCATTAATTCTGTCTGAAAACTATCTGGTATAATTTGTTGATAATCTGGGTATTGTCCCTCAATAAGTCTAGAAATAATCTGTGTATGACCTAAGTCAAATAAAATTTGATTATTAGATAAAACAATTTCTACTTCTATCTCTTCTTCTCCTAAAATTCTACTTATTTCCTGTATTGTTCTTTGTGGAATAATAATTGATTGACTTTTTAAGTCTTTATAATTAGAGTTAATTTCTATGTTTTTTTCTGCTAAACGAAAACTATCAGTAGCTGCTAATTTAATTGAATCTTTATTAAATTTAACATAAACACCAGAAATTTCTGGTCTAGATTCAGATAAAGAAGTCATATCTATAACCTGAGAAAAACCATTTTTTAAAACACTTCCTTTTATTTTAATTAATGGTTTATCTATAATATTTGGAATAATTGGAAAATCATCAGACGATAAACCCTTAAGAGATGATTTAAATTTTTTACATTTAATTTCTAATTGATTATCTTTGATTTTTAATTCAATTTTTTCATTTGGAAGATTATTAATAAAATCAGTTAATAATCTGGCTGGTATTGTAATACTTCCTTTATTTTTTACTTTTCCAATAACCCAAGAATTAATACCAATTTCTAAATTAGTAGAAGATATTTTTAATTTATTTCCATCAATAAATAAAAGAAGATTATTTAAAATAGGTAATGTTAAATTACGACCAATAATTTTTTCAGTAATATTTAATGCTTGTTTTAAATTTTTTTGAAGACAAATAATATTCATGATTTTAAATTAATAATTTAATAAATAATATATATTTAAAAATTATTATTATTATTATGTTATTAAAATATGTGGAAAAGTTATTTTTTTGTTTTATTTATTAATGATTTTAAATTATTAATCTATTAATAAATAATTTAATAACCTGTTAATAAAACCTTAATTAATATTCTGTGTTATTTTTTTGTTAAATTATCCACATTTTATTATCTATATAATTTATTTAATTATACAATCTCTCTCTTATTAAATTTATTTCATATTGTAATGAATTATTATTTTCTATTTCTCCACCTATTTTTTTACAAGCATACATAACTGTTGTATGATCGCGTCCACCAAGCTTTTCGCCAATATATGGATATGAACCATTTAGTTCTTTTCTAATTAAATACATGCTTATTTGTCTTGGTTGAACTAATTGTTTCTTTCTAGAACGATTAAATAAATCATTAACATTAATATCATAAAATTCAGAAACTACTTGAAATATTTTTTTACAATTGGTCATTTTTTTAGGAGTGTTAATAATTTGGGATAAAATTTCATTGATATTTTTAATAGTAGGAATTGTATTGTTTATTTGTGAAAAAGCGATAATTCTATTGAGGGCTCCTTCTAGCTCTCTAATGTTATTTTTAATATTAACTGCAACATAATTAAGAACATCTTCTGATATTTTAAATTTCTTTTCTTCGGATTTATTTTTAAGAATTGCTGTTCTTGTTTCTAAGTCTGGCTGACTAATATCAGCAATCATACCACCTTCAAAACGAGAACGAAGTCGATCTTCTAGTGTTGGTATTGCTTTAGGAGCTCTGTCAGAACTAATAATAATTTGTTTATTTTTTTGATATAGAGCGTTAAATGTATTAAAAAATTCTTCCTGTGTTTTTTCTTTGCCCGCAATAAATTGTATATCATCAATAATTAAAGTATCTATTTTATAATATTTATCTTTAAAAGTATCCATTCCTTTTTTAGAGATAGCATCAACTAGTTCTCTTGTGTATTTTTCTGAACTTAAGTATTTAATTTTTTTATTAGGATATTTTCTAGATAGTTCATTGCCAATTGCTTGAAGTAAATGGGTTTTTCCTAATCCAACACCACCATATATAAATAATGGGTTATAAAGTGTTCCAATGTGTTTAATCACACCTCTACTAGCTGCTTGAGCTAATTCATTAAAAGAACCAATGACAAAATTATTAAAAGTATATTTAGGATTTAAATTGGTTTCTTTGTCTAAATTTAATTCTTGAAAATTTAATTGATTATTTATCAAAGTTGTTATTGGTTTTTTAGAATTTTTAAAATTTATTATTGGTTTGTTTTCACCAATAATAAATTTTAATTCTTTAATGTCTGATGAATTGTTCCGAAGAATTTTTAAAATTAGTTTATTGTATTTATTCTCTAACCATTCTTTAGTAAATCCATTTGGTGCACTTATTGTAATCACACCATCTTTGTTGGAATGAATTTTAGTGCTTTTAAACCAGGTAATAAAATTGGCTTTAGAGATAGTTAATTCAACTTCTCCTAAAACAACTTGCCAAAGGTCTTTTATATTCATAAGGATAATAAATAATCTTTAATAGTATTATATCATAATAGCAAAGATACCAAAATAACTCAATTTTGTTAACAAGTTGTGGATGAAGTGTTTATAAGTATTATAATTTGACTATCTATTTATTAAGTGATAAGCTTAAAATAATGTCATTAACCTATAATCCCAAAAAGAAAAAAAGAAAAAAAATACACGGATTTAAAGCAAGGATGGCCACTAAAGATGGTCGTCGTGTTTTGTCTAGGAGAAGAGTAAAAAAACGCAAAGAATTAACTGTTTAGTTTATAATATGTTATCTCGGGAATATAAATTAAAAAGGGACAAGGACTTTAAAAGTGTATTTAAACAAGGAAGATATTACAGGTCTAATTTTATTGGAATTAAATTTTTAAAAAATAATTTAAAGTTTAATCGTTTTGCATTTGTGGTTGGGTTAAAAATATCCAAAAAAGCTGTGATAAGAAACAAAATTAGACGTCAATTAGAAGAGATAATTCGATTGAATTTTGATCAAGTGAAAATTAGTTTTAATCTTATTCTTTTACCAGAAAAAGGAATAATTAATAAAAATTATCAAGAGATAGAAAAAGAATTAATTAATTTATTGAAAAAAATTAAATTAATTAAATAAAATTATGGATCTTATAGTTGCTATTTTTAATGAAGTTCTTTACCGCCCATTATTTAATGTCTTAGTCTGGCTTTATAATATTATCCCTGGAAATGATTTGGGTCTTTCTATTATTGTTTTGACAATTTCAATTCGATTTATTTTTTATCCTCTTTCTAAGAAGGCAATTCAATCACAAAAAGCAATTAGCGTATTGCAACCTAAGATAAAAGAGATACAGAAAAAGTATAAAAACAAAGAAGAACAGGCTAAAGCGATGATGGAATTATATAAGAAGTATAAAGTTAATCCCATGGCTGGTTGTCTTCCAATTTTAATTCAATTACCGATTTTAATAGCTTTATATCGAGTTTTCTTTAGTGGTCTAAACCTAGAGACACTAGATATTCTTTATGGTTTTATTCAAAGGCCAGATTCATTGAATTTAATGTTTTTAGGATTAATTGATCTTTCTCAAAGAAATATTTTTTTAGCTGTTATAGCTGGTTTTTTTCAGTTCGTTCAAGCTAAAATGATTATGCCTAAAGGTGTTGCTAAACAAAAAGGCAAATCAGGTGGGTTAGACTTTTCTTCAATGATGAGTCAGCAAATGTTATATTTTATGCCTATAATTACTATTTTTATTGCATGGAATTTGCCATCTGCGCTACCTCTTTATTGGATAGTAATAACCATATTTGGTGTTGTTCAACAATATTTTACTAAGAATGAAATTAAAAATTTAAATTAAAATATATGGACAAGATAAATATTATAAAAAAAACAATTGAAGAATTATTAAATATTATGCATTTTAAGGGTGATGTTGCTATTGATGA
>Ga0265595_1001981_pt1 | contig 14749 bp, 17 predicted proteins | sample saktaG_15_FD_190148 | JGI IMG/M metagenome (GOLD analysis project Ga0265595, IMG submission 190148) | Saline water microbial communities from Sakinaw Lake, British Columbia, Canada - sak_2013_06_06_50m | ecosystem: Environmental > Aquatic > Non-marine Saline and Alkaline > Saline ... | reverse complement strand
ATTAAATGTCAACCCCAATGGATACCTATTATTCTTCAAAAATCAATATTTCACAAAAGGAATATGATAACGAGAAAAAAGCCAAATTAAACGACATTGAAAAATCTTATAAAAACCAATATGAAAAAATCATTAATGCCAAAAATGTTAAGGATAGTGATTTTAGTAATAAAGAAAAAACATATAAAGATAAAACAAATATTTTGAAAAGCAATGCTTTTGTTATGGGGAAAATTTTAAAAAAACGCATTGGCACAATTGATAGTTTGCATGGAGTTAATAATTCGGGTTTAACAAAAAGGTCAAATGAAAAGTCCGATTTTACAACAAATAAAAAAGTATTAGATTATAATAATCAGTTAAAAAGCGATATTCAGACTACAAATGAGCAAAAAAATAAAAATCAAAAGGATGCCTTTGATAAGTTAAATTCTTTAAATTTAGAAACAAACAGAAAAAAGCAAAAAGTTGAGGACGATTATAAACTAAAACTCCAAAAACTTTATAATCAAATTGAACTAACCAAGAGGCAATATAACGCAAAAGAACTTGAAAAGAAGCTAAAAAGCTAAGTAACAAGTAACAAGTAACAATGAACAGGGAGCAAGTAACAGATAAATGTAGAATGAGTAACGAATTTGACATTTTAGAGTGTAGGGAACGGTTTTAACCGTTCCGAGTAGATAAAACTTATGAAAGGATGATAAATTTTGAAACATATTGATTTTACAATTGATATTGGTGGAACAGTAAGTTGCACTACAAGCGGAGTATTGGTAAGCGGAGAAAATTTTGCAACGAGGATTACGGCAGTATTTCCAAACGAGTTAGCAGACTATGATAAATACATAATTTTTCACACAAAAAATGGGGTAATAAATATTGAGGACAATAGGGTGTTTAGCATTGAAGTAGTAATGCAAAACAGTTACTTTGATATACCTTTAGCCTTAATTAATGCTGTAATTGATGAGATTTCTTTTAGAGCCGTTAATGCTGAAGGGAAGGTATATCCTAGTGTATCTTGTGCTTTTCCACCAATTATGGATACTCTTTTGCCGGATAGCTCTGCGGCAATAGAGCCTTTACTTACAGGACTTGTGCTAAATGAAGGGCAAAACATATTAATAACCGAAAGTGTTGTAGGGACTACAAAAAATCTTACTTTTTCATTAAAAAGCCCACTTGAAAGTCCAATAGAAATTTGGGAGGTAAATGGGCTAACTGATGCACTATTGTTAGATAATAAAGCAGACAAAGTGCCAACAGCAACGCAGGATAACTTTGTTTCTTTTGACGATGTGGGAAATATAAAGGATAGTTTAAACAAAGCAAGTGATTTTGTATTACAAAGCAAATTACCTATTGAAAAGTGGGACGCAACAAAAACTTATGCTACAAATGATATGGTATATTATCTTAACACAAAAATAAGCGGTTATACTTGTTATAGGGCTAAAAGAGAAACTTTAAATGATATTCCAAGCCAAAGTGAAGATGATTGGGAAACCTTTACTGTTGACTATGCTGAGTATGCTACTGTTGCCAGAGATTATTTAGAAGGATACGAAATAGACACAGCATTGTTGGAAAAAATCCCAAAAACGGATATAATTAATGACTTAACAACAGGGGGAACAACGAAAGTTTTATCTGCTGAACAAGGAAAAACACTTCAAGATAATAAGGCACAAGCATACAATGTATACGATGGTTTTAGTGGTGGTTCAATGGCAAGTGCAAGTTCTGGTGGTGCAGTTGGTTATGTTGCAAGTACAGGTTCAGGTGGTGCAGTTGGTTATGGGGCTTCCGCAGGTTCAGGTGGTGCAGTTGGTGAGGGTTCAGTTACAACAGATGGCTTTGCAGGTGGTAAAAATGCAAAAACACAAGATGGCGAAGCATCTATTGACGCAATTCAATTAGGCACAGGAACAAATCAAACTCCAAACTCATTACAAGTTTATAGTTATGTATTAATGAATGCAGACGGTTCTATTCCTGCCGAACGAACAGCAGATAAAGAGCCTCTAAAAGGCGAAGACGATAACTATGTAACTGATGCAGAAAAAGTTGTTATTGGCAACACAAGTGGAGCTAATACAGGAGATGAAACTGTATCTACAATAGGAACTCTAATTAATGGAGCAGATGCAAAAACTACTCCTGTTGACGCAGATATGGTTGGTTTAATGGATAGTGCTGATAGTAATACTACTAAAAAGTTATCTTGGGCATATATCAAGTCAACATTATTAACAGCATTTAAGAATGTAGGTAGTGGTTTAGCAGGACTTGACGCAAATAGTAGAATTGCAGTAGCACAATTACCAACCGCTGTTGGAAGAAAAATAGCTTCGTATATTGTAACAGGAGAACTATACGAAATTAGTTTTTCTGCCGAAGGACTTATTGATATTAATAGAGACGGGGGAGTATATAGAATTGTTGCTCAATATAGTGGGTTAAGTGATGCTTATACTGGTCCTCTATATATGTATATTAATACCGATACTATGAATGATTTAAATGATTATTGTTCAGGTGTTGCAAGTGGAACTATGAGTTTAGTCGCTTCTATCGGCACACAAGGTGCTCATAGTTATCATAGTGATATACTCTTAACTCTAAATTCACAAAGTGATTCTTTGGCACAAGCAAAATATGTTAAAGTCAGTATGACAAATGCAACAACTATGGGTTCTGTCTTATCTGGACTATGGTGTAAAAAAACATCAGTCTCTAATATTACAGCAATTAAATTTGGTAATTTTGAAGAATATGCACTGAATATAGGACTTGAAATATCAATTTATAGTATGGGGGATTTATAATGAGTAGAATTGCAATTATAGGGCTAAACAACGAGGTTACATATTCCGAAGTTGAAAGAGGGCAAATTATTATTTCAGAAGAAATATTAGCAAGTCAAGTAAGACAAGATAGAAATGAACTCTTAGCACAAAGCGACTGGACACAACTTAACGATAGTCCTTTAACACAAGAACAAAAAGAACGATACAAGATTTATAGACAAGCATTAAGGGATATTACCGAACAAGAGGGTTTTCCTTTAAGTGTGGTATTTCCAAAACTTTTTGAGGAGGCTTAGCAAATAATGGAGGAGAAAGAATTATTAGAAAGATTTGCACGATTAGAAAGGGATAGAGCAGTAACAGAGCAAAAATTAGAAAGCATTGGCGACAAAATTGATGCAATATCCAAGGATATAAGGGAATTAAAGGGCAAAAGTGGGCAACGCTGGGATATGGTTGTTAATCAAATAATAATGGCAATAATTGCCGTTACAATAACTATTATATTAAAAGGCGGATTATAAAAGAAAGAAGGTTAAACAAATGGAACAATTAATTAAAGAATTTCTAATCGATAAAGCACTTATACTATTACCTTGTTTAATGATTTTAGGTGCAATATTGAAAAACACACCAAAATTACCAAATTGGCTAATACCTTACATAATGCTTGTTTTGGGTATTTTAGGCGGTATTGGGCTAATAGGGTTTAATGCACAAGGCATAATTCAAGGAATTTTAGTTGCAGGCTCAGCAGTATTTACTCATCAATTAGTAAAACAAACAGGAGAGGGTATTTCTATTAATAGTTTTAATACAAAGGACGGTGGGCAATAATGAATTTAATTCAAAGTATATTGCCTATCTCTCCCAATTGCAGAGGTGGAACTAAAATGAAACCTAAATGGATAGTAATTCACGAAACAGGCAATAAAGACAAAGGAGCAAATGCAAAGGCACACGCAAGTTATCTTTCTAATGTAACAAAAGCAAAAACTCCTTATGTGTCTTGGCATTTTACAGTAGATAGCGATGGAGTTTATCAGCACATTCCTGAGGATGAGATTTCGTGGAATGCAGGGGATTGGAATACTAACAGAGAAAATGGCGGTTGTGCAAAGGGTATTAGTATTGAAGCGTGTGTAAATTCAGATGGCGACTTTACTAAGGCAATGCAAAATGCCTATGAATTAGTGGCTTACTTAATGAAAAAGTGGGATTTGGGGGCAAATGTAGGGGGCATTGTTCGTCAACATTGGGAATTTACTAAAAAGAATTGCCCTGAAACAATAAGGGAAAAAGGAATTTGGCAAGATTTTTTAAATGGTTGTCAAGCAGAATTAGAAAAGTTAAACAAACCTATTCCTCAACCTTCAATTGACTACAAGACTTTATATGAGCAAGGACAAAGTCTATTAGCACAAACAAAAAATGAATTGTTAATAGCAAAATCAAGGGCAGATTTATTAGAACCAAAAGCAATAAAACAACGAGATGCAATATTTGAAATAGATAAAATAATTCAAGCCACAAAATAATACTATTTCGCATTAGAAAAAGCAGAGATTTTTCACCTGAAAAGGTAGAAAAAACTCTGCTTTTTTGGTATAATATAGTAAATGAAAAACAATAAAATACAAACTAATTATCAAGTAAAATTTTCATTTGAAACAGATATTTTAATGCCACAATGGTGTTATACTACTCCTCTCCTAAAATACCAAATTTAAACTTGCCTTTTTCTCGTTCTACTGCGTTGACAGAACCCACCAATACACACAGTATTGGTGAAACCTGTCGCCTTGTATAACAAAAAAATTCTGCGTTTAAACTCGACATTTTAAGAGAGGAGTAGTATAATAGATATAGTGCTTTATTTTAGAAATAAATCACTTAATTAATTTAGCTTTTCGCAAAGCCATTACAACAACAACCGACAAACCGCCACCTATCAAAGCAGTTACAATTTGTGGCCAAGTAAAATTAAGATTTAATGTGGCAGTTAAGCCTTTTACAATAGCTGAAACAGGTTTATTAAGTGCCTGTGCTTTATTTTGAATTTCAGTAATGTTTGTAAGTATTGGTATAATAAATTTTGATACTGCAAACCATAAAACTATAAATTTTGCTATTGAGGCTGTTACAATTGCAATAATGTTAAATGTAAAGCCTCTTTTTTTTGTAATTAGCCAATATAATAAAACTAATGTTGCATTTCCTAAAACAACAACCAAAATCATTTGAGGGAAAGCAATATGCCCTTGTAAAAATGCAATTATAGGAGATAAAATGCTAACTGCAAGTCCTGAGTAAATACCGCCTGATTTTACTGAAACATATAAGACTAAGTTAACCAACGAGCCAATAATTAAGACCGAAATAATAGTGTCTCCAATTAATAATCTAAGCGATTGAAATGCAACGCAAAGGGCAAGTAGCATTGCAGTGCGGACGAGCCATAGTGTTTTTTCTTTCATAATTTTTCCTTCTTTCATTTATAATTTGTTTAAAGTACTTCTTTTTTTGAAATTGAGGTTTTAACTGTAATGTGTTCTAAGTTACCCAATTTACCTGTTAAACTATTTATTTCGTCTAATTCTCCTAAAACAACAATTGAAATAATTGCAATGTCTTGCTCTTGTAAGGGTAATCCCATTCTGCCTTTAATTATGCCTTTAAATGAGGAAATAATCTCATTAAATTGAGTTTGCGATGCTTCGGGTTTATCTAATATTGCACTAATAACAGCCACCCTTTTCATTTTTATAATCACCGCCTTTCAAATAAAGAAAACATCAAAAAAGTCTTCCCTTGAAGGAAGACTTAAAAATAGATTTTAATGACACTTATGAGCCAATACTATTAATGCTTCCTTTCAGATTAGCATTTGCTTTTCTGTTAGGTAAAATTATTTTTTATATCAAATTTTTAAAGAATAAACTAAAAAAATCTGATTAACTCTTTTATTGTTAATATTTTAACACATTCATTTATGCTTGTCAACATTTTTTTTATTGACAATATATTATTTAATGATATAATAAACCTTATCTAAAAATAAACTTGTTTAATGGTGTGAGCGAATGAGATTTGCAAGTAAAAACAAAAAAACAATTTCATATTTAATAGTTATATCACTTGTTCTAAGTATTTTCTTAGGCTTTGTTTCTATGTATTTTAATATAAATATTAACAATGAATTAATATATAAAAATTATTCAAGCGATTTTGGAATGATAGGCACAAAAAACGCCAATAGTTTTAGCGGATTTATATCAATAAATAACTATGCAATTAATTTTTTAAGTAATTTTGATAATAATAGTTTATCAAACTCTTTTCGTTTTAGTAAGGATAAGAATACGAAATATATTTTTAAAGGTTTTTTTGATTTTAAAAGTTTTGTACTTTGTTTGATGTTTACTCTTTTATGTATAATGCTTTGCATAACACAAATAGAAAAGAAAAGAAAAACGATTTTGGAAGGTGATGGAGGAAAATAGCCATAACTATTTAAAGAATAAATTATTTTTAAGAAAATAGGAGGAATAAAAAAATGCGATTTGGAAAGCAATGGTTTTTTATAGTTGCAATAATTGTTGTAGGTTTAACATATTTAGCCTTTAATGGTTTTGATTTTGTAAGTTTTGGTGGAACAGGCAAAATTAGCGGTGCACAAGATATGAGATATGGAATTGATATTAGAGGTGGAGTTGAGGCTTATTTTCAGTCTGCCGACGAAAATGTTATTCCAACTACTCAGCAACTTGAACAAGCAAGAACAATAATTGAAACTCGTTTAGATAGCAAAAATATTACTGACCGTGAGGTTACAATTGATAAGCAAAGAGGTGTAATTTTAGTTCGTTTTCCTTGGAAATCAGATGAATTGGAATATAATCCTCAAACTGCTATTAAAGAATTAGGTGAAACTGCTAAACTTACCTTTGTTGAAGGTATTGATGAAACAACGGGTGAGGGTGGAAAGATTGTAATTGAGGGTAAACATATTGTAGATGCATCTCATCAATTTAATCAAGACCAAACAACAGGTCAAATGAATTACTATGTAAAATTAGTATTAAGTGAAGAAGGTGGCAAATTATTTGAAGAGGCTACCGGCAGATTAATAGATAAAAAAATTGCAATAAAAATGGATGAAACAATAATATCAAATCCAACTGTTAAAACTAAAATCAGTGGAACTGAAGCTGTAATTGATGGTATGGAAAGCATTGAAAGTGCAAAGGCTTTAGCCGATAAAATTAAAGCAGGTGCATTACCGTTTGCATTAGTATCAAAGAGTAATAGCCAAATTTCCCCAACATTAGGCAAAAATGCTTTAAATGTTATGGTAAAAGCAGGTGCAACAGCATTTATTCTTGTTTGTTTATTTATGTTGTTCTATTATCGTTTGCCCGGCTTTGTATCTATTTTTGCACTTACAATGCAAGTTGTTTGTCAGCTTTTAGCCCTTTCAATTCCTCAGTATTCATTGACTTTGCCTGGTATTGCAGGTATTATTCTTTCTATTGGAATGGGTGTTGATGCTAATATTATTATTGCTGAGAGAATTAAAGAAGAATTAAGGAGCGGAAAAACCTTAGGTGGAGCAATTGATGTAGGTTTCCACAGAGCATTTTCTGCCGTTAGAGATGGAAATATTACAGTTATGATAGTTGCTGTTTTGCTTATGATGTTTGGCTCAGGTTCAATGTTATCCTTCGGATATACTCTTTTAGTAGGAGTTATATTGAACTTTGTAACAGGTGTTACAGCATCTCGAATAATGATAAAATCTTTAAGCAACTTCATCCCACTTAGAAATACATTCCTTTATGGAAATAGGAGGGCTGCACAATGATAAAATTTTATGGAAATAGAAAAAAATTCTTTATTTTTTCAATGACTATGTTTGCAATAGGCATTATAGCTTTTTTCATTAATGGAATTAGTCTTGATATTCAATTTAAAGGTGGAGCGATATTAAAATATTCATTTGTTAATGAATTAGACAAAGAAAAAGCAGCCAACATAGCAACAACTACATTGGGTAGAAATGTTAATGTACAAGAAATTACAGATATTGCAAAGAAAACTAAACAAATAGTTTTAAATGTTGCAGGCAATGAAGGTATTTCTGCTCAAGACCAAGAAAAACTTGATATAGCATTAAAAGAAGAGTTTAAAGATGCTGATTTAAAACTTAGCGAATCAAATATGGTTGAGCCTTTTATAGGCCAAAGATTTTTCACTAATGGACTATTGGCAATACTTTTAGCATCTCTATTAATTACAATATATGTTTGGTGGAGTTTTAAAAGAATTGCAAGTCTTTCATTGGGTGTTATGGCTTTAATTGCTTTGCTTCACGATGTGGCAATGGTTTTAGTAGTATTTATTTTGTTTAAAATACCTCTAAATGACTCTTTTATTGCCGTAGTGCTGACAATTCTCGGTTATTCAATGAATGACACAGTTGTTATATATGATAGAATTAGAGAAAACGCAAGAATTATGAAGCCAAATACTCCGGTTGATGAACTTGTTGATGTTAGCATTAATCAATCCTTAACTCGTTCAATTAATACTGCTCTTGCAACTTTTGTTAGTATCCTTATTGCATATATTTTCGCCTTTATTTACAATATTGAATCAATCAAAACCTTTGCATTACCAATGTTAGTTGGTATTGCCACTGGTGCATATTCATCAATTTGTGTGGCAGGTCCTTTATGGGTAGTTTGGCAAAAACGCAAGCAAAACCAAAAACAATTATTAAAACAAGGCAAATAGTTTAATAATAATTTTATTAAAAAGCTGGTGAAAACCAGCTTTTTTTGAAAAATTAACACATTGTTTACAAATAATACAAGTAAAATTCAAATTTATGAAATATAATATGACCATAAAGAAAAAGGAGCTGATAGATTTGTATGTAATAAAAAATGCTTTGAAAAGTATTAGTAGGTCAAAGGGCAGAAATATACTAATAGGGATAATTATTGTTGTTATTGCTATTTCAAGCTGTGTATCCTTATCAATTAAGAATGCCGCAGATACAGCACAACAAGAGGGAATTAATGAAATAAATATTACAGGGCAAATTACACTTGATAGGCAAAAGTTAATGCAACAGGCACAGGCGAGTGGCAATGCAGACTTTCGCACATTAATGCAAACCTTCACCGAGCCAACATTTGAAGATTTAATGAAATATTCAAAGGCAAAAAGTGTAAAAGGTTTTAATTATTCAATGACAAGTTCTGTTAGCAAAAGCGGAGCATTAGAACCGGTTGATACTTCAAGTAGCACGACCACTACAACAAATAACATGCAAAATTTTAGAGATTTTGGACCACAAGGTGGAATGGGAAGTCAAGGTGATTTCACAATTACAGGATATAGTTCTTATTCTGCTATGTCAAGTTTTGTATCAGGGCAAAGCAAAATAACAAGTGGAATTATTTTCGATGAAAATACTTCCGACAAGGTTTGTATCATTAATAGTGAACTTGCAACTCTTAATAACATAAATGTAAATGATAAAATAACCTTAGCAAATCCAAATGTTGAAACTGAAACTTATGAATTTACAGTAGTAGGTTTTTACACAGTAACAAGCACTAACACAGAAACTAATAATATGAGATTTTCAACCTCGCAGGACCCGGCAAATCAAATATACACAAGTTATAACACATTAAAAGCAGTAATGGATGCTTCAATATCAGTAGCAGAAACCTCAACTGACGATAATGGAATAACAAATACAACCGCTTTGAGAAATCAAGTTAGTGGAACTTATATTTTTGCAGATGCTACTTCATTTGAAGCATTTAAAATTGAGGCAAAAGCCTTAGGGCTTTCCGATAATTATTCTGTAAATTCAGGCGATGTAGCAAATTATGAGGCGAGTTTAATCCCCTTGAAAAACCTTAGTGACTTTGCAACTACATTATTATTAATAGTGCTTTTAATAGGTGGTATTATTTTAATTGTATTTAATATGTTTAACATAAGAGAAAGAAAATTTGAAGTGGGTGTATTAACTGCAATTGGTATGAAAAAGGGTAAAGTAGCACTTCAATTTATTTGTGAATTATTCATAGTAACATTTTTAGCAATAACAATTGGCACAATAGCAGGCTCGGTTATTTCAGTGCCAACCGCAAATTCAATGCTAAAAGCACAAGTTGATGCACAGCAAAATCAGGCAACTCAACAAGATAGAAACTTTGGAAGACCAAATCAAATGCAAAATATCCCTCAAGGCGAAATTATGGGTGGCAATTTTTTTGATAGATTTGGTGGACAAGCTGCAAATTACATTAGTGATATTAATGCGGCTATTAATATTAAGGTTTTATTGCAACTTTTGGGAATTGGAATACTTTTAACAATAATTTCAAGCCTTGCCGCAGTTGTATTTGTTTTAAGATATGAACCATTAAAAATTCTTTCTGAAAGAACTTAAAGGGGGTAGTGATAATGAGTGTATTAAAATTAGAAAATGTTGAGTATTCCTATGATAATGGAAAAACTAAGGTTTTGGAAAATATAAATTATGAGTTTGAAAAGGGTAAGGTTTATGCTGTTGTTGGGAAATCGGGTGCTGGAAAAACTACCCTTTTGTCCTTGCTTTCAGGGCTTACAGTGCCAACAAAAGGCAAAATTTTATTTGAGCAAAAAGATGTTTCTAAAATTGACAGATATAGATACAGAAGCAGATTTGTAGGTGTTGTTTTTCAAAGCTATAATTTGCTCCCTCATCTTACTGCAATGGAAAATGTAGTGCTTTCAATGGATGTTTCGGGCAAAAAAATTGGCAATAAAAAAGCAAAAGCAATGGAATTATTGCATAAGGTTGATTTAAGCGATGATTTGGCAAAAAGAAGAATATTAAAATTGTCCGGAGGAGAACAGCAAAGAGTTGCAATAGCAAGAGCCTTGTCCTATGATGCGGATATTATTTTAGCAGATGAACCAACAGGAAACCTTGATATATCAACGCAAGACGAGATAATAAATATATTTAAAAAATTGGCAGAAAAAGAAAATAAATGCGTAATTATTGTTTCCCATTCGCCCGAAGTGGCAAAAAATGTTGATGAGATTTACAAATTAGCACCATATAAAAACGAGGGAAAAATCAGTTAAATAAGAAAAAATCAAAAAAAGCTTTGTTGACAAATAAGTTTAGTATTGCTATACTATTGTCCAAAGCTTTTTTTGCGAAAGTGGCGGAACTGGCAGACGCGCACGCTTGAGGGGCGTGTGGGCGACCGTACGGGTTCGAGTCCCGTCTTTCGCACCAAAAAAATACTACCCAAACGGGTAGTATATTTTTTTATTAAATGGGGCTCGAACCCTGAGAGGGCTTTTTTCGTAAAGAAAACAATTGATAATTGTTTTTAGAAAAAAGGTGCGAGGAGTGTAAGCTTTAGCGTCGACGAAGCAGATAAGACACAAACTGCGTTTGTGGATGTGTCCCGTCTTTCGCACCAAAATATTAAAAGCCGAAAGGCTTTTTTTATTTTGGTGCAACTAAATTCGCCTTGCGGCGAGCTAAATTGCTACGCAGGTAAATTGACCTTTGGTCAGCGAAATTTGGCATAGCCAAGCTAAAGGGCGAATTTAATTTAGCTGTCGGCAAAGCCGACAATTTAGCTATTGACTTTGTCAATAATTTTGCTTTTACAAGGAAAAATTACAAAATTGTTGAAAATTTTTACTTTTTAGTGTATAATTATTTCAAGTATTTTCTACAATTTAGTTTATGTAAAATTAAGGAGAATAGAAATGAGCAAAATTGAAGCAAAGGAATATTCAAATTCTGGTCGCATTTAGCACATAAACCAGGATGGTAATGAATTTTGGTTTGCAAGAGAGCTTTCAATTGTGCTTGAATATAAAGAATGGCGAAACTTTTCTAAGGTAATTGATAAAGCAATGCTTGCTTGCAAAAATAGCGGAATGGATTTAGATTACCATTTTGTTGAGGTCAACAAAATCGTGGAAGCAGGAGCAACTTCAAAGCCTGTTATTGATTTTGAACTTTCTCGCTATGCCTTATGAGTGATTACGGTATAAATTGCGGGACAAGGGCTTGTTCATACCTATAAAAGTAAAAAAACTGATGAGATAAGATCGGAAGATGAGTATATGGAAACAGATTTATACATATTTAAAAAAGAAATAGATTGGTCTGCACTGCATTTAGGAATAAATATTCCTATTTCTTTGCAAAATATATTTTATGATAATATAAAGCTTAAAATGTCAAAGGGAGATAGTAAAAGTAAAATCTATACTTATCCAAATGGCTACATTGAAAAATTGTGCTTAAATTTGCATTTATAAAGTGTATATAGGAAGGTGAAAAAAACAATGCCAAAAGATAAAAATTTTAAAGCAACAATTAATGTTATTGGCACTGAAATTACTATTACATCAAGCGGAGAAACTAATGATGATTATATTTCGTTAACTGACATGACTAAAAATTTTGATGGAGGTAGTGCATTAATTGAACAGTGGCTAAGAAATAAAGACACTATAATTTTTATAGGAACATGGGAAAAGATATATAATATATATTTTAATTCCCCCGAATTCGAGGGAATTAAAAATCAAGCAGGAGCAAATAGTTTTTATCTTTCCGTTAAAAAATGGATTAGCTTAACAAATGCAAAAGGAATTATTTCAAATGCCGGAAGATATGGAGGAACATTTGCACATAAAGATATAGCCTTTGAGTTCGGTTCATGGCTTAGTCCTGAATTTAAGCTATATCTAATCAAAGAATATCAAAGATTAAAAGAAGATGAAAATAGCAGACTATCTCTTGACTGGAATGTTAAAAGAACACTTGCAAAAATTAATTATAAAATACATACTGATGCAATAAAAGATAATTTAATACCCGAAAATGTATCTGCAAAACATAAAAGCATTACATATGCAAACGAAGCAGATGTATTAAATATAGCCATGTTTTCTAAAACTGCTAAGGAATGGCGAGATGAAAACGGAGAAAATAAAGGGAATATTAGAGATTACGCAAGTTTGCAACAACTTATAGTGCTTACTAATTTAGAAAGTTTAAATGCTGAATTTATTAGGCGAGGATTACCACAATATGAAAGGTTGGTTAAATTAAACGAAATTGCAATAGTTCAACTTAAATCTTTAATTGAAAACCGCAATATTAAAAGGCTTGAAAGGTTAGATAAAAAAGATATAAAATAAATTGAGCAAAAACAGACAACAAATAAGCGAAGTTTGAAGACAAAATATTTTTCTTTTCAACCTTTCACATTATCCCTTTCCGGTATAAATAATCGTAGGGATGTATGGTTATACATCCGTTTAAAGAATTGCATATTAAATTTGAGGATAGCCTTTTTGGGCTATCCTTTTTGGTGGAAAAATTCATTTACAGTCAACTAAAAAGTAGACAAGAGAGGGAGCTAATTAGTAGACAAGAGAGGGAGCTAATTAGTAGACCATAATAATATAACATTAAAGATAACTTTAAATATAATAAGGAAATTATTTTAAACTAAAATCCTTATTTACAAGGAAAAATTACAAAATGCTTGAAAAATGTAATTCTTTAATATATAATTATGTTAAAGTTTTCATTGTTAAATATATCTTATGATAGTTGTAAGTGTTTGTTAAAAAAAAGGGAGTTTTATTTAATATGAATAATAGCAATGTGAAAGCAGAACAAATTTGTTTTGATGGTCAAGTTATCAATGACTTTGCCGAAATTTTGACAAAGAATGAACTTAAAAAAATTATTTTATCATCTTTTAAAGGGTCGTATATAAAAAATGGTATGATATATGGTTCTCATCGAAGCAAACAGTATTGTATATATTTCAAAAATATAAGTTATTTAGGCACTCCACATTTATTATATAAAAAAAGAATTCAAATTCCACGAGATTTTAAGCAAATATATGATGAGAATATCTCAAAAGGAATTACTACACTTTTAATTGGAATTTATATTTATAAGAGTTTAGTTTTATTTTGTGATTTTAATACAAAAAAATACATTACAAATAGACTAAATAATTCCTCTGCTCATGTTTATACGATTGATTTGAAAAACGGACATATTTTTGGTGCTTTTCAAAAAACAGATTTTAAAGGTAATGAAATAACTGTATTTAATAGTGCAAATATTAATAAATATCTTGATAACAAATTAATTGGAGATGTCAACTTAAATTTAGAGATGGTAAGTGTTTTTGATGAGTTTTTCCTTATGTTAGAAAGACATTGGCATGGTATCGCCTGTTATTCCGAGATGATTTCTGCTAACTTTTCAAATAAATATCAGTCTGAATGGCCCGGCTTTTATTTGGAGTTTAGATTCGATAAATACATTAAAGAAAACGACAAATCAGAAGTAGTTTGTTATAGACAAAATAAAAAAAAGGATGCTATAGACTTAGATTTATATTTTCCTCAGTTATCTTCGTATGGTGATTTGAAAGCTCATAGTTTGGATTCGGATGGGATACAAGGGAATGATTATAAAACTATTATGTCAATACTAGAAAATAAGAATATTTATTACATAATATGCAATCATGATACAACTAAAGACAAAAACAAGGGCTATGAAGTCACAATATTTTGGAACAAATTGCAAAACAAACCTAATTTAATGAGTTATTCTGAACGCATGAAAAATTCAATTGATTTGAGAAGTTACTATATTTTAGAAATTAGTAAATCAAATATGCATTATCTTGATATATTTAATCAAGGTCGCAATAGCAACGGGGCTAAAAGGGAACCGAAAATTTCTATTAAGACAAAAAATATTAATAATTTTTTAATTCATCAACTATCATTATAGTTTTTGAAGTTTATTATACTAAATATGCAATAATTCCTTGAGGTGACTAACTATT
>Ga0265595_1001979_pt1 | contig 14758 bp, 15 predicted proteins | sample saktaG_15_FD_190148 | JGI IMG/M metagenome (GOLD analysis project Ga0265595, IMG submission 190148) | Saline water microbial communities from Sakinaw Lake, British Columbia, Canada - sak_2013_06_06_50m | ecosystem: Environmental > Aquatic > Non-marine Saline and Alkaline > Saline ... | reverse complement strand
TAAAATCCTTTTTTAAATCATTAAAAATATCTTTGGCTTTCTCAACCAATTCTGGCTTATTGGCTAGTAACGGAAAAATAGCTGCTTTTATTGGTGCTAGCTTAGTTGGAAATTTTAAAACTGTTCTTATGTCCCCGCCCTCAACTTGTTCTTCTGTATAAGCTTCTGTTAAAACAGCTAATAAGGTTCGCCCCACTCCAACAGAGGATTCAATAATGTGGGGAACATAATTTTCTTTAGTTTTTGGGTCAGTGTAATCCAACTTAACCCCTGAAAACTTGCTGTGTTGAGATAAATCATAATCACTTCTAGCGTGAACTCCTTCTAGCTCTTTAAAACCAAAAGGAAAGTTATACTCAATGTCGTAAGCTTCTTTGGCATAAAAAACTAAGTTTTCGTGTTTGTGCCATTTTAAGTTTTTCTCTGAAATTCCTAAGTTTAAATAATATTGCCACCTAACTTGCCTTAGTTTTTCGTATTCTTCCATTTCTTGGCTGGGTGAACAAAAATACTGCATTTCCATTTGCTCAAACTCCCGCGTTCTAAAAATAAACTGACGAGCTGTTATTTCGTTTCGAAAAGCCTTCCCAATTTGAGCAATGCCAAAAGGAATCTTAACTCTAGCTGAATTTAAAACATTTAAATAATTAACATAAATTCCCTGGCAAGTTTCACCTCGTAAATAAACAGGCTCTTTAGTCCAATCATCAGTAAAATTTCCTAAATTAGCCTTAACTAATAAATTAAACTTTTTAACTTTTGTCCAATCGTTTTTTCCACAGTTTTGGCATTTGATTTTGCTTTTGTGAATATCAAAAAGTTTGTTAATTTCTTCCTCTGTCATTTTTTCATCAGCTGTAATACCTATATCCTCAAGTAAATGATCCACTCTTAAGCGAGAGTGGCACTCTTTACATTCAGTTAAAGGATCAGCGAACCCTCCAACATGGCCTGAAGCCTCCCAAATTTTTGGATGCATAAAAATAGCAGAATCCAACCCCACTATGTCTTCTCTTTCTTGCACCATAGCTTTCCACCATTCTTTTTTTATATTATTAGCTAACTCAACCCCATAGGGTCCTAAATCATAAACAGCTGAAAAACCTCCGTAAATTTCAGAGCTCTGGAAAACAAAACCCCGTCTTTTACACAAAGAAATTATAGACTGCATTTTGTCTTGCTGATTTTGAGCCATATCTTCTCTATTGGGTTATTATTCCTTTTTCGCCATTAACAGTATCATCATAAGGTAGCGATGTATCTTGGCTTTCTGCCCTTTCTACAATAGCGCTCCCTGAAAAAATATCTTCAGCTGTTAACTGAACCTCTCCCATTAAAGAGGCTACAGAGCCAATTTGAGAACCATCTGGTAAAAGCTCAATTTGAAAGGCTAAAGTATGAGGTAAATCAAACCCTTGGTAAGATTTTATTTCGCCAATTGACCAAACTACTTCACGAGAGGCTGAATCAAAAGTAAATGGGGCTCCTTGGGGATTTGTTTGGCCAGTTAATTTAACATTGCTTGGTAAAATTGCTTTAACTTTTGCACTACTTAAACCGTTCCAGTAATTTTTCAATTGCCATAAAACAGTATAAGTTGTACTGGTTCCCACTTTTGGAGGAGTTGGCCCAACATTAGCAAAAACATCATCTTGGAATAAAATTTTCTGGGCAAAATCAACTTTTCCTTGGAGTTTTGTTTCAAAAACTTTTTCCACCCCACTTAAAGAAACTGTATTTCTTAAAATTGGATTTGTTAACTTTCGGCTAAAAGAAATATCTTTTGTTTTTACCCAAAATTCTACTTTGCCCTCTTCGCTAGCATCTAAAAATCTTAAGCTTTGAATATCTTGCCAGTCAAAAATAATTGAATTATCTCCTTGCCCAACTTCCCCGTTTTCTGTTTTTAAACTACTTAGGTCAAAAAAATCACTATTTAACCTTACTAACAAAAACTTTTTCTGCAAAGCCACAGCCCCAATATTTTTAAAGTAAATTTCATAATGAAGCAAGCTTCCCACCCCAAAAGAACCCACTTGGGAACCATTTATCATTTGGGATATAAAAACTGATGGTTCTGAAACCTCAACACTTCCTGTAACTTCTTTTAACACCATAAAACCTTGGTCTTTAATAATTCCAAGTTGAGCTTTAAAAACTTTCCTTTCCCCTTGGGTACCGCTTATCAAGCCCTGAATATTAACCCTGCCCCCATTAGCTTGAGTTAAAGTGGGCAATGACCATTCAGCAACATCTAGTCCTTTAGGCTGGCTGGTTTGAAAAGAAAAGCCCAAAGGATAAACTATTTTTAATCTTAATTTTTCTAAAACAAAATTTGTGTTAGAAAAATAGTTAATTGTAAAACTTAAAGCATCTCCTTGTTCAACTTTAGCTGGTAAATCAAACTCTAAGGTTAAGGGAACATAAGTAATTTTAGTTGTTAAATTTGTTCTTGATTCATATCTAGCTTTTAAATTTTTAGGACTATAAAAAAGCGATGCTTGAGCTTGTAAAATATCTCCCTCCTTGCCAACAGCTATTGCTTTGAAGGTAGCTGTTCTTTCTTCGCCCGGATAAATATCTTCTAATTTTTTAGTAATTCTTTGCTGAGTATCTTCAACTGGCGAAGTGTTGCCAGGATATTCAAAAACTAGTTCAGCTGATTCAAGCCTGGTTTTGCCATTATTTTTAAACTTAACAGTATATTCAATTTCATCCCCTGTTTGAACCTGCTCTTTGCCTAAAATTTCTAATTTTAAGGCTTCTTTGGAATAAATATTACCTCTCCAATACCAAAAAGCAACCGCTGACAAAAAAGCCATTATTAAAAGAAAAAAGGTTAAAAATTTACGCATACAATATAATACAAATCTACAAATCTTATGCGAATGCTACAAATATGCAAATAAAAATATTCGTAGCTATTAATTCACCTTAAAATTAGCAGGTTAATTTGATGATTTCATTTTACCCTTTATGCTAGGCTTTTTCAACACTTCTAAAGCAATAACGCAGACCAAAGCGATCAAAGTCAACTTACTTTTCATTTAAAAAATTGAAGTACAGTTCAAAAGCATTATTTAAACTCTCCAAATCGTTTTGGCTAGTGTCCAACTTCTGGGCTTTTTGTATTGAATTTTGAATTAAAAACCTAATCAGCTTAACTGTATTAACTGTGATTTCTTTAAATAAAAAATGTTGACTCTCCTTTTTTGTTTTATTACAGCATCCCCAACAAACCACTCCCCCGTGATGGGGAGACAAAAAAAATGTTTCGGGCAGAAGTTTTTTTGAGCAAATTGGGCAAAAATAAAGCTCTGGGGAATAGCCCAACAAAGAAAAAAAGTTCCACAAAAAATAGTTCAAAATAATTTTCAATTTACAATTTTCAATTTGCCCGCCCGCAATGCTTCGCGTAGCGATGTGGGCGGGCAATGAATTTTCAAAACTTAAATCGTTCATTCTTTTGATTACTTTAAGTAAAAGATTCCAAATCGCTTCGTCTTCTTTTTCTGTAAGCACCAAACAACCTACGGCTTCTGCAATTTGAGCAACATATCTTAACGCTTCTGGATTTTTTCTTGCTTTTGAAAATTTATCTAACAAAATTGCATCTGTTAAAATTTTTTGCCTTTTTCCTTGAATAAACTCAATTTCAATGAAATAAAAAACATCAATACCAAATTTTAGTTTTGATGTAATTTTGCGGATTGATTTTCCCACCACTTCAATTTTTCCTAAATCTTGAGTGTATAAACTAAAAATCTGGTCTGCTTCACCAGAATTCTTTTTACTTAAAACAAACCCTTTTGTTCTGTAATGCTGATGAGCCATAAAACTTTACTTAGAATCTGTCTTTTCTCTCAAATAATCATAGTATTGTTTAGCTTCAAATTTTTCCTTAGTGTTTTTAAAACTCTCAGCCTGCTTTTTTAAAGCTTTCATCTCCTTTTCAAACTTTTTCTTTGAAATGTAAGTTCTTCCAAACTTTTCTTTTGAAAAAAACTTTTCAGCTAACTCCTTCCTTTGTTTTCTATCAAAAATCCGCGCCTTAATAGGTGGCTTCCACTTATTACCCGGAATAATCTTTTTGTCCTCTTCCAGTTCTTTTATGGTGTCTTTTCTTTTCAAAAACCCCTGACGACCAGAGAACAAAAAGTCTTCATTTTTGCTTTCATCGCTAACGGGCTTGGCTTCTTTAATTCTTTTACTTTTTCTATTTATTCTTTTTTCCTCCCATGAAAGCTTTTTCTCACTGGCAAACCCTTTGTTGTTATTACCAACATTACCATTATTGTTTTCCCCAGCATTACCGAATAAATTTGGAATTTTATCTAATATACCCATATTAATAAATTAAAAACTAAGTCGCCCTTTCAAGCGCTATCCACAATACTTCGCCCTCAAGCTTAAATTCAGCTTGAGCTAAAAATTCTCCTTGCTTTTCTTTGCTCTCTCTTAACTCTCTTGACCTAGTACTTTCTAAGATTTGAGTTTGGTTTTCTTTTAAAACTTTACTTAGCTTTTCGTTAACAAAATAACTAATCACAACATTTGTATCGCTTGGAGTTAAGCCAGATTTTTTTCGCAAGCTTTGAACATTTCTAATGATTTCTCGCACATATCCTTCCTCTTTAAGCTCCTCTGTAATAATTGTGTCCAACTCAATGTCTCCTTCTACATCACCATTAAAAATAACTTCTTTCACGTTTATTTCGTCTTTTATTAAACCTAAAACTTTTGAATTTTGATTTATATTTTTGAATTTTGATTTTTGAATTTTGATTTTTTGAAGCCCTTGCCTTACCCCAATGCCAAGCTCCGCTCTTTTTGACAAAGCCAAGGAAGCAATTTCTCTTACCTGTTGCATTTCTTGTTCTAATTTTTCATCAATAAGTTTTTTGTTGTATTTTGGCCATTCGCATAAATGAATTGACTCTGGGGCGTCTTTATCTTTTAACTGCTGGTAAATATCCTCAGCTAAAAAAGGCATAACAGGAGCCACTAATTTACAGATGGTTAATAAAACCTCATAAAAGACTTGCTCTCCTTGTTTTTTATCTTCTGGATTTTCTTCTGTTTGAAACCTTTTCCTTGACCGCCTTAAATACCAAAGCGATAAATCATTAATCCAAAAATTTTCAATTGCTATGGTGGCCTTTGAAGGGTCAAGCTTTTCCAAACTCTCGGTTGCCTCTTTAATTAAGCTATTGAGCTTGCTCAAAATCCATTGGTCCAATAAATTTTGACTTTTGACTTGTCCTTTTGACTTTTGACTTTTGACTTTTGACCTATCTGTATATATTTTGAAAAAAGTAAAGCAGTTTTGAAAAATTAAAATTTTTCTTTGGTTTTCTTTGGCCACGCTATAGCCAAACCTCATATTGCTAGCTGGATTTTCTTTAGCATACATCCACCTCATTACATCAGCTCCAATTTTTTCAACGGCTTGGTCAAACCAAATAGCGTTGCCTTTTGACTTGTGCATTTCCTCGCCTTTTTCATCAACAACAGAAGCAAAACCCAATAAACTTTTAAAAGGTTTTTCATCCTCTAAAACTTGGCTCATTACCAATAAAACATAAAACCAATTTTTAAACTGTCCCGGAAAACTTTCACAAACTAAATCAACCGGAAACCATTTTGCCCATTCTTTTTTATTGTTATTAAAGTAAGGAATATCTTCATATCGGTTGTTATCTGAAATGGTTGAAAATGGCACAATACCAGCATCCAACCAAGGGGTGCCAACATCAGGAATTCTAGAACTTATGGCATTACATTTAGAGCACTTTATTTTTACCTCGTCAATCCAAGGCTTGTGGGGAGAGTGCCCTTCAAATTTTTCATATCCCTGAACTGCTCTTTTTTGCAATTCTTCTTTTGAGCCAATAACATCAAAATTTTTGCAAGCAGAACATTCATAAATTGGCAAAGCCAAGCCCCAATATCTTTTTTTGGAGATTAGCCAATCATGCATATTGTGTAGCCAGTCTAGCTCTCTTTCCAAGCAAAAACTTGGTATCCAATTTATTTGTTTAACTGATTTTGCCAAATCCCCTCTCAATTTATCCATTGAAATATACCACTCATCAACCAAGCGAAAAATTAACTCACTTTTGCACCTCCAACAAGTTGGATATCGGTGAGTATAATCCTCTATTTTATAAACCAAACCCTTATTTTCTAAATTAGCAAAAACATAATCTCTTGTTTCGTTAGCGTAAACTCCTTTTCCTGATAGCTCACCAAACCCTTCTTGAAATTTGCTTTCATCGTCAGTGGGATTAATAACTGGTAAATGTAAAAGCTTACCCAACTTAAAATCTTCTTGCCCACACCCCGGAGCTGAATGAACAACCCCCGTGCCCTCCTCAGCTGTTACATCTTTCCATAAAACAACTTTATGAGTGTAACCCCTTAAGGCCTCTTTTACAGCCTCTAGCTCGCTAAAAAGCCCAGTGTACCGTTTGTTCTCTAAAGCCTTGCCTTCAAAAGTTTCAACAATTTGGCCATTTTCAATTAAATTAGCTTTGTCTTTAAGTAAAATATAAAACTCGCCAGTTTTTGGGTCAGCCACTTTAGCATAAGTAAAATGAGGGTTAACTGATAAAAATACATTTGAAGGCAATGTCCAAGGTGTTGTTGTCCAAGCTAAAAAATAAGTATCGTTTTCCCCAACAACGGGCAATTTGAAATAAACAGTTTTGTGGGTTATTTCTTTGTATTCTTCAGTTAAAATTTCGTGCTGGGAAATGGCTGTGCCACATCTGGGACACCAAGCCACCACATCATGGCCCTTGTATAAAAGTCCTTTTTCATGACATTTTTTTAAAAAATGCCAAATAGCGTAATTATTGGCACGCGACATTGTAAAATAAGAATGGGCTTTTTGCATCCATTCGCCTTTTTCATCAAAATCAGTTTGCCAGTTGCCCCAATCCCGCAACATGCCCAATCTTATTGATTGTTCTGTTTGAATTTTTGAATACTTGTGGACTCTTTCTTTACATTTATTAACAAATTTTTCAACGCTATATCTTTCAATATCTTTTTTGCTGCGAAAGCCCAGTTCTTTTTCCACCTCAACCTCCACCCAAAGCCCTTGACAGTCAAAACCATTTTGAAATCTTTCTGAAAAACCTTGCATTGATTTAAACCTTTGAAATAAGTCTTTTAAAGTTCGCCCCCAAGCATGATGAACGCCCATTGGATTGTTAGCTGTAATTGGGCCATCTAAAAAACTCCAAGGTTCTCCTTTTTTGTTTTTTTCTTTAATCAAATCCAAAAGCTTAATATCCTCCCAAAATTTTAAAGTTTCTTTTTCTTTTTGAACAAAATCATTTTCCATAGAATTTAATTTATCATTTTATAAAAGGATTTTCCATGTTGAAGGCGATTTTTGGCGTTTCATTATTTATTCTTTTTTCGCTTATTCCATATTTTTTAGAATAAGGAATACCAACAGCGCAAAACAAAGCTTGATTATAATCAAAGCCTAATTTCTCAGCAACCTCTTTAACCTCTGTTTCGCTTGAGCCTTCCACTTCTACAAAAGGCTCCAAAAAAGGCCATTCATCAATGCAAATTTCTGTATCTTTAATTTTCCAAATTTCTCTTTTACTTTCCTGATAAGCTTTTTCACAACAGCCCAAAGCTTTTAAAAACTCAACGCCATCTTCAAAATTATCAATATTCAAACAAATTTCTTTTTGATCCTCAATACCACCAATTCCTCCGTCATTAACAACCTTGAAACTCATTGTTATTTTGTCCCCCTCATCTCTCACCCGACACCAAGCGCCTTTTTTATGGTGGCCTTCAGGTAAATTAAAATTATTTCTTTTCATTAAAACTTCTGGCTTATGTAAAACCGCCCCAACTCTTTTAAGCTTTTCTCTAATTTCATCTTTATCAATATTTAAAAAAGTCGCCTCATACTCTGTCTGCATGTTTACATTTTGTTGGGGGATTCAATGCCAAGTAAAGTTAAGCCGTTTTTAATTACTTGAGAAACCCCAAATGTTAAAGCTAATCGGAATTCTCTTTGCTGATTAGTGTTTGCTTTCAAAATTGCGACTTCGTTATAAAATAAATTAAAGCTTTGAGCTAAATCAAAGATATAATTGCAAATTAAATTTGGTGAAAAACCTTTAGCTGACCCCTCAATTACTGATTGAAAATGCAAAAGCTTTTTCAAAATTATATTTTCCTGTGGTAATAACTTTGTGACGATCGTTATAAAGTTATTACTAAGGATTTTAGAAATTTTGTTCACTGGCAACCCAGATTTTTCTAAAACACTTTGACATCTGGCAAAAGTATATTGTAAATAGGGGCCAGAATTACCTTTTAAATTTAAAACTTTATCCCAATCAAAAACAATATCTTTTGAGTGATGCTGGCTTAAATCGTTGTATTTAACAGCCCCAATACCAACCTGATCAGCTAATTCTTTGCTTTTTTCTTTTGAAAGCTCCCTAGCTTTATCAATGGCTTCTCCTAAAACATCTTCCAAATGCACTGTATCACCTTTTCTAGTTGAGAACTTGCCAGTTTTTGAACGCATTAAGCCATGGCTTATATGAACAAGCTCAACATCTTTTACCCAGCCCAACATCTCCACTGTTTTAAATAATTGTTTAAAATAAAGCGATTGGTCAACCCCAACTTCATAAGCTATGGTGCTGGGTTTCCATTTTTTTAACCTGTATTTTATTGTGGCTAAGTCGCGTAAAAAATAAGTGGTAGCGCCATCAGATTTCATTAAAACCAAACTTGGTAATTCGTTATTTGCAAACTCAACCACCCAAGCTCCCTCACTTTGTTTAGTTAAATTCTTTTTTTGCATTTCTTCAAAAACACTTTTCATTTTGTCTTGATAAAAACTTTCACCCAAAGCATTGTCAATTTTAACACCAAGCAACTTATAAACTTTATTAAATTCCCTCAAAGAAATTTCTTTACAAGCTTGCCAAATTTCTATAGCTTTGTTATCGCCTTGCTCTAACTTTTTAAACCAAGCTCTTGCCTCATCATTGAGTCTTGGGTCTTTTTCTGCCTCATGATGGAATTCCACATATAAACTTTCAAGATCTTGTATCGTTAGTGAGCTTAAGTTTAGGTTCCATTTCCTTTCTAAAATATCAATAAGTTTGCCGAATTGCGTGCCCCAATCCCCCAAGTGATTGTCGCCAACAACTTTATAACCCAAAAATTTATATATGTTATAAATGGCTTGACCAATTATGGTTGACCTTAAATGGCCAATGCCAAAAGGCTTGGCAATATTGGGCCCTGAATAATCAATAACAATTGTTTGACCTTTGCCAATTTGGCTTTGGCCATATTTTTCTTTTTGTTTTAAAATTTGCTTTAAGTTGTCTAAAAAATATTCTGGCTTTAAGAAGAAATTAATAAACCCATTAACAACCTCTACTTTGGCAAATAAAGGGCTTACCTTTAGCTTCTCAGCAAGCTCTTGTGCGTTAAGCTTTTCTTTGATAGCTATATTGGTTGAAAAATCCCCATAACTAAAATTATCGGGTATTTCAACAATTACTTTTTTGCTGGTAATTTTTTCAACTAAATTTTCTATCTCTTTCTTTAGCATATTCTTTAATTTAACCTATTTTGGCTTTAAATTAAAGAGCTTTCTCTTTGAGAAAGCTTTTAAATGAGGTAATATAAAAGAAAAGAGCTTACTTTGCTAACTGGATCCCCATCAAGTTAATAAATAAGCTCTTCCAGCCCCTTTTGGTAGAATGCAGTGAGGGGGGTTGAAAGATATAATTATGTCAAGCGTACTAGCTGAAAATAAAAAAGCCTTTTTCGACTACGAAATACTAGAAACCTATCAAGCTGGTATTGTTTTAAATGGCCAAGAGGTAAAATCTATCAAAAGCGGACGAATGAGCCTGAAGGGTTCTTTTGTTGTTTTTAAAGAAAATGAGGTTTTTTTGCTAAATGCTCAAGTTCCCCCTTATCAGCCCAATAATATCTATGGTGAATACGAATCAAGTCGCTCAAGAAAGCTTCTTTTGAAAAAGGTAGAAATAAACGAGTTAATTGGCAAATCGCATCAAAAAGGGTTGACTATGGTGCCCCTAAAAGTGTATAATCACAAGGGTAAAGTAAAGCTTGAGTTTGCTTTATGTAAAGGTAAACGAAAGGCTGATAAACGAGAAAAAATTAAAAACAGAGAGGCTGATAGAGAAATTCAAAGAAGCCTAAAACATTATTAAAAATGCTTCGCCTTTAGTGCTTTAAATATTAAAGCCTTAAAGGCGGGGATGACAGTTTTGACAGGAATGAATTATTTAATGAGCAAGCCGAGTTCCAAAATCTCGTAAAATTTTTGGAAAACAATAAGTGCTACATACACATACGCACAACCAGCTTACGCAGTTGCTTAAGCCTGTTTAGCCTTTAAGGCTAAACCATCTCACCTGTTGATTTCTAATAAACAGGATGGGGTGACAAATTATTAGAATTGGCTAGTCGCTTTCCCTGGCTATTAGCTGAAAAACTTGGGATCGAGGCTTAAAAATTTTGTTATTTTCATATTTTAGGCCTTTAAACTTTAAAAATGACTAAGCTTGTAGTATTGTTAAGTAAGTTGTTTTTGGACGAGAGTTCGATCTCTCCATCTCCACTATTTTTCGCAAAATTAGTATTATATTTCCTTGCAAAAAAGAACCCTTATCAACAACCAAATAAAAGCACCTGAAGTAAGGTTAATTGACCAGACCGGACAAATGATTGGTGTTGTTACTTTAAAGCAGGCTTTAATAAAAGCTCATGAAGCTAATCTTGATTTGATAGAGATATCTGAAAAAACTGACCCGCCAATTTGCAAAATAACTGACTACGGAAAGTTCTCTTACCAACAAGGGAAAAAAGAAAAAAAAGTAGGCAAAGGCCAAAAAGCAGGAGAGATTAAGGGAATAAGATTAAGCTTTGCTATTTCCCCTCATGATATGGATACAAGAGCCAAAGCTGTTGAAAAATTTTTAAAAAGCGGGTATAAAGTAAGAATTGAATTAGTGTTGCGGGGCAGGGAGAAAGGCTTGACTGAATTTGCTGGGGAAAAACTATTAAAATTTTTAGAAACAATAAAAGCTACAACCCCAATTAAAATTGAAAGAGAAATGAAAAGAGAGTCCAGGGGTTTAACAATGATAATAGCTAGGGCGTAGCCACGAATAACAAAAAACTAATAACATGAAGACGAGAAAAGCATTAGCAAAAAGATTTAAAGTTACAAAAAATGGAAAGGTTTTAAGAAAGGTTAGTGGACAAAACCACTACCGAGCCAAAAAAACCGGTAAACAAATTCGCCAAAAACGAGGCTGGATTGCTTTGCACCCTTCAATTGTCAAAAGAATGAAAAAAGTGGGGTTAAAGATATAATATATCTTTAACGGGGTTTAATGCAATTGATTGCATTAAACGGGCAAATTAGCGAAGCCTCCGGCGGAGCGTTAAAATTTGCCCCGGGCTTTTACTCAGTAAAAGTTTAGCCAAATACTTTAATTAAATAATAAAATTATGGTAAGAGTAAAAAGAGGAACAATTGCCCATAAACGCAGGAAAAATTTGTTAGAAAATACAAAGGGTTTTAAGTGGGGCCGAAAATCAAAATACACATTAGCCAAGCAAGCCATGCAAAAAGCCTGGACTTACGCTTACCGCGATAGAAAGAAAAACAAATCCAACAGGCGTGCTTTGTGGCAAATAAACATAAACGCAGCTGTTAGGCCCTTGGGCATTTCATACAGCAAGTTTATTGATAGATTAAAGAAAAATAATATTGAACTTGATAGAAAAGTTTTAGCTCAAATGGCTGCTGAAAACCCTGAAACATTTGCTAAAATTGTTGAAAAGGCAAAAGGATAAGAATTAAGAATCAGGAATCAGGAATTAAATTTTAAAAACTAAAAACTCCCCCGCCAAAAGGCAAGGGAGTTTTTGTTTTGACTATTTACTAAATTTCTTTGAATTACGAAATAGCTTGAAGTGTGTCATTCTGAGTGATAGCGAAGAATCTCGACCATTATTTTCTTTAAGATTCTTCGGTCGCTCCACTCCCTCAGAATGACAATATAAATTTAAAAGTAGAAAGCATCTTATTATAAATCTCTATCTTATTATCGCTACCAACACCAACAAACTCAATAACCAGTATTGTACAATACTTAACCTTTAAAAAAGTATAACATATGGTAAAATATAAATATATGAAATTCAGACAAGAGCTATTTTGGGATGTTGACCCGAAAACAATTGATAAAAAAAAACATAGCCAATATATTATTGAGCGTATTTTGGAAATGGGCAGGAAAGAGGAAATAAAGTGGCTATTAGAAAATTTTGATAAAAAGACTATTAAAGAAACTTTAATGAAAAGACGAGGATTTACAGCAAAAACCGCTAACTTTTGGCGACTATTTTTTAATATACCAAAAGATAAAATTTTATGTTTGAGCAAACAATACCGACAAATGCAAAAAAGTCATTGGCCATATTAGGAAATAGTGGTTTATTAGAAAATGCCTACTTAGCTGGAGGCACTGGTTTAGCTTTGCAATTAGGGCACCGCATTTCCGTTGATTTTGACTTTTTCACAGAAAAAAAATTTAAAACCAGCCAATTGAAAAGAAGTAAAAAAGTTTTTTGAAAAAGAAGTAAAATCCTTAGCCAAGCCAAACAAGAATTTTAAATTCCACAGTTCTTGTCCGATCGACCCAAAACTGTGGAATTTAAATTAGCAGCTTTTCTACTTAATGCACTCAGCATAACATTTATATTTGCTAAAATTGTTGAGAAAGTAAAGGGTTAGACAAGAATTAAGAATTAAGCTTAAAAAACTAAAAACTCCCCCGCCCAAAAGGCCGAGGAGTTTTGGTTTAAGAATTACTTACAATCTGCTGGGCAGTTGCATTTGTTCTCGCCTATACCACAAACCCCGTTACCACAATAAGTGCAAATAAATCCTGCTCCCAACCCTCCTGGCGCTGGTGGTAAGCATTTTCCGCTAGAGTCACTTACATCGTCAATACCTGTAAGCCCTTTGCAACAAATATCATTCTTTTTACCATTGTTCTGCTCCAACCCAGAAAACCATTGAGAACCCCTCTCGCCTTCTTTAACACATCCACCACTTAATACTTTTTGAGTTGATAAAACAACATTCTGCAAGACATCTACCGCTTGATTGGCATTATTTTTCTGCCACAGCAAAACACCGACTAACACAACCACTAAAACTAACAAAACTATTAGCCAAAATGGCTTAATGCCTTTTGGGCTTGGCTGTTGAGCAGAACTTGGCGGATTAAAATTTTGTTGTTCCATATTTTTAAAAAATTTCTAAGGATTTAATTTCCTGTATTTGCTCGTTGCTTAAAATTTGGTGCTTTTGTAAGGCCTCAATCATAATTGCCCAAAGTTTGCGTTCTTTTTTCTTTTGAAAATAACCAACTTCTTTCTCGGTTATTAAAATCTCTAAATCTTTAAGTATTTTTTCTTCATTTGCTAAAACAAAATTTCTAAATTCTTGAAAATCTGTTTTGCCAACAAAACTTTCTTTCATTTCTTTTTTTAAAGAAAGTTCTAAAAATTCTAAATCCTTTTTTGTGGCAAAACTCTCCAAATCTTTCTTAGTCGCAAAAACACCTTCCATAGCTGGCAGTATAACCTCCTGAAAATCCTTCACGGTCATTGGTTTTTCATTATTATTTTCCATATAAGTTTATACTATCATTGCTAAACTCTTAGTCAAGTTAATTTTTTATTTCTCCACCAATATGGGCTGGCCCGCCAGCAACGCTTTGCAAGTGAGCTTACTCGCGTAGCAATGCGGGCTGGCCCGCCAGCAACGCTTTGCAAGTGAGCTTACTCGCGTAGCAATGCGGGCTGGCCCGCCAGCAACGCTTATGGCGTAGCCAATGCGGGCTGGTAGTATTTGTTTAACTTTACTTTTTCTAAAATGATGTTGTCAATTTTTTTATCAACAATCTCTACTTTTAAAAGTCCGCCTTCCATTGTGGTTTTTGAGAAATACTGGTCAAAAATAAAGTTGCCCAAAGAATAAGCAATCCAGCCATTGTTATATTTTTCTAAGGGCTGGATAACATGAGGATGACCACCAATTATTAAATTGGCTCCCGAGTCAATTGCCATTTTAGAAAATTCTTTTTGAAAATCATCAGGCAAAGCTTGATATTCAACCCCAGCGTGCAAGGAAACAACCAAAATATCAACTTGAGGCCTACTTTTTTTAATTATTTCTTTTACTTTTTCAAAGTCATCCCAACCAATCCAAGCCATTCCGGTTTTAGTATCCCCTGCCATCCAAGCACTAGGACCTAAATTTTCAAATCCTAAAAACCCAATTTTAACCCCTTGAATTTCTTTTATTTTTAAACTAAAAGCTTCCTCTTTGTTAAATCCTGCCCCCACAAAATCAATTCCTGCTTTAGATAAACTGGTCATTGTGTCTTCCAAAGCAACCGCTTGATAATCAAGCATATGATTATTAGCAATTGATAAAACATCAAACCCAGCTTCTTTTAAAGCTAAAGTTGTTGTGGGTGAAAACCGAAAAGAATAAATACTACCCACTCGCAAACCCCTGTTTGAAATTGGTCCCTCTAAATTTCCAAAAAGTAAATCAGCTGAATTTAAATAATCTTTAATTTTTAAAAAAGAAAAGTTAAAATCGCCCGCCCCGTATTTATCAACCATATATTTAACC
>Ga0265595_1001978_pt1 | contig 14761 bp, 15 predicted proteins | sample saktaG_15_FD_190148 | JGI IMG/M metagenome (GOLD analysis project Ga0265595, IMG submission 190148) | Saline water microbial communities from Sakinaw Lake, British Columbia, Canada - sak_2013_06_06_50m | ecosystem: Environmental > Aquatic > Non-marine Saline and Alkaline > Saline ... | reverse complement strand
CAATCCCTGTAGCCATTCCACTGACCACAACTACTCCACATTTGGCTAATTCATAGGCGATTTTTTCAGCGGCATTTGCACCATAAGCACTAAAATCTCTTGTTCCAACAATACTAATGCTAATATTTTTAGATGTATTTGGGATTTGCCCTTTTACATATAAAACTAAGGGAGCAGGGGAAATAAATTTAAGTCTTGATGGGAATTCTTTATCAAAAATATTAATAATTCTAATATCATTATTAGCACAATAATCTAAAACTCTATTTGCTTCATCTAAAGATTTATTGCAAAAAACATCAATATCATTTAGTCTTAACCCTTCAACCTTTTCATAATCTTTTCGCTTTGCGGTAAATACATTTTCAGGGGTTTTGAAATGCGAAAGAATAGTAATATTTCGCATTGTGGCCGGATGCCCTGTAAGGGTTAGCCAAAGCCAGAATTTTAAATTGTTCAATTTTAGCCCTCCTTATTCTTACTCGCAATTAAATTCTTTCAATGAAGCAATTTCTGAAAATTCATGAAGTTTTTGTTTTAATAATTTTTTATCAATAAGCTTTAAAGTGTATTCTGAAATCATAGTTGGAGATAAACTTCTGCTAAGTGCAAATTCTACAATTTCATCATCTCTATTGGCACAAAGTATAACTCCTACACTGGGATTTTCATTTTCCTTTTTAGTTTCACGGTCTAATGCTTCTAAATAAAAATTAATTTTACCTATATGTTCGGGCTTAAAATCTCCAATTTTTAATTCAAATGCAACTAAACAAGAAAGCCCTCTATGATAAAACAATAAATCTATGTAATAATCGCTATTGCCAACCTGCACCCTATATTCTTCCCCAACAAAAGAAAAGTCCCTGCCAATCTCTAATATAAAGTTTTTAAGATTGTTTATAATCGCTTTTTTAAATTCATTTTCTGAAAATTTTTCAGGTAAATTAAGAAATTCCAAAACATATGTATCCATAAATTGATTTTTAATTTCTTCTGGCAGAATAATAGGCTCTAATTTTTCTTTTGATAGCAAATATCTTTCAAAATATGCACTGTCAAGCTGCCTTTCAAGTTCCCTTGCAGAATATTTTTCCTTAATACAAAGTTTTATATAAAACTCTCTTTCTTCATTTGTTTTGCCTTTTGACAAAATCAATAAATGATTTGACCAACTTATTTGTGTCAACACTGTTGTCACAAATTCATTCTCCTTATAGGTTTCATAAAATTGTTTCATTCTATATAATCCACGGCGATTAAATCCCTTGATTTCAGGGCAATTTATTGAAATATATTCTGCTATTTCATCTATATAAGATGAACCCCAAGAATATTTTTGCATTTCATCACTTAAATATTTTCCAACATTCCTATATAGTAAAATAAGTTCCTCATTAACTTTTCTAAGTGCATTTTCTCTTGCATTTTCAATTAAATTTACTATAGTAACGAAATCGTTTTTATTTTCTATTTTGTTACTCATTTTTTTCACCATACTTTGTATTATACATTATACCTCTAACTCCAACGATTGGGTAATTATTGTTTACTTTTTTGTTTTTTCCAAACATATCTGTTCTCATTACGATTATTAATTCAGTAAGCTTTTTATCATGTTCAATGGCATAATTAGATTCTTTTGATTGTTGATATATGTGGTTTTCAAATTTAAGTAGTTTATTTACAACCTCAACACTTGCTACTAATATCAATCTATTTCTTGAATGTGCAAATGTGGTAATTGCTAATTCAGGGTTTTTCTCTAAAACATTTTTGCTAATAGCATCAATAAATTCTAAGTAATAACTTTCTTTTAATTTTGTCTCTTCAATCTTCAATTATTCATTGCGTAAGCAATTATTCCTGCGGCAACTGAAGCATTTAAAGATTGTGCTTTTCCATTCATAGGAATATATAAAGCATTTCCACAAGATGAAAGAACTCCTTTTGAAACTCCTGCACCCTCGTTGCCGATAACCACAATATTTTTATCGCCCCACACTATTTCATTTAGTGGAGTAGCACTATCATCTAAATCTGCCGCATAAGTAATAAATCCTTTTGCCCTAAAATCTCTTATTGTCTCGCCCAATTCATTTACTTTAATAACATTAACTCTAAAAGCACTTCCCATACTGCCTCTTATAGTTTTGGGCGAATAAATATCTGCACATTCATTATCTAAAATAACTCCATCTAAGTTAAAAGCATCTGCAATTCTCAAAACTGCTCCTAAATTACCTGGGTCTTGCATTTTTTCAAGTGCAATATATCTGCCAATAACTATATCGTCTTTTTCTAATTTATCCATTATTTTTGCAACACATACAATACCTTGCGGAGTAGTAGTGTCTGTTATTTTTTTCATTAAATCTTGGGAAATACTATAAAGTTTTACACCATTTTTAGCCAATTTCTCAGCTAATGAGAAGTTTTTTTCAGAAATACTTTGCTCAAATAAAGCATATTGAATTTGAATATCACTTTCTAATGCTTCATAAGTTAATTTTGCACCTTCAAACAAAAATAGTAAATTATCATCCCTGCCTTTTTTATTAAGTAGAGAAGCTGTTTGCTTTATTATTTGATTATCCTTGCTTGTTATTATATTAAACATAAAACTCCTTGTTTTGTTAATTTCCATTTGACAAATGTCAAATAATCATATTTCCTGCTCAGTTATTTTAGATAAATTTTCATTTTTGCCAATTAAAACAACTACATCATCAGAGGTAAATACATAATCTTTTGATGGAGAAACATCAATTTCATTAGTTTTGCATTTTTTTACCACCATCAAATTCACCTTATAAGTTCCTGTAATATTAATTGACGAAATGGATTTTCCTATCCAACTTGAAGGAGTGTTGATTTCAGTAATGGAAAACTCCTCAGAAAGTTCAATAAAATCAAGAATATTTTTCATAGCAAGACTTTGGGCAACCTTCATACCCATATCTTTTTCTGGAAAAACGATTTTATCAGCACCAACTCTTTTTAAAACTCTCATATGAATATCACTAATAGCTTTTGCTACTACATAGCGAACCCCTAATTCTTTTAACATTAAGGTTACTAATATACTTGCCTGCGTATCGTCGGAAAGTGCAACTACAGCACAATCAAAATTTCTTACGCCAACTGATTTTAAAACAGCTTCATCTCTTGGGTCGCCAGTAACAGCATAAGTTACACAATCTGCAACTTTATTTATTTTTTCTTCACTTGCATCAATAGCTAAAACCTCATGCCCTAATTTGTGTAAAGTTGTAGCTAATATGCTTCCAAATCTACCCATTCCAATAACTACAAAAGATTTATGCATTTTATTCTCTCCTTATTTTTATTTTTTTTTCTTTTAGCCTATCATAACATTTGTTTCAGGAAAACTTAATTTTTGTTTATTCTTATCCATACCTAAAACAATTGAGAATGTAATTGTTAATATTCCAACTCTGCCAAAATACATTAGCAATATCAAAACTAATTTACTTAAACTATTCAATTCAGGTGTAATTCCAAATGTAAGCCCCACAGTTCCAAAGGCTGAAATACATTCAAATAAACACACAAAATAATCTAAATTTGGCTCAATAGTATTTAGCACAAAGGAACCAACTAAGACCATTAATAAACCAATCATAAATATTGATAAAGCTCTTAATAAATTATCATTACTAATTTTTCTGTTACTAATAACAATATTTCGCCTTCCTCTTGCAATTTGAAAAACTGCAATTAGAATAAGTCCAACGGTTACGGTTTTAATTCCTCCTGCTGTTGAACCGGAGGAGCCACCAATAAACATTAATATCATAGTTAATACTTTTGAATTTTCAGTCATATTTGGAATTTCAAGAGTATTAAAACCTGCAGTTCTCGGAGTAATTGAATGAAAAAAAGAGGATAGAAATTTGCCTTTTAGCGAGAGATTTTTCATTGTTCCAGGATTGTTAAATTCAAATAAGAATATAAGCAAAGCACCAGCAAAAATCAATATACCTGTTATGACTAATACTAATTTAGTGTATGTTGATAATTTGGTAATTTTCTTTCTAAAATAATTATATAAATCCTCCCATACAAAAAAGCCTAAACCACCTATGACAACTAAACCCATTATTGTAATGCAAATAGTTGCATTGGAAACATAAGGAGTTAGCCCAATATAAGCGGCTTTTTGACCAATAATATCAAAGCCTGAATTACAAAAAGCTGAAATTGAATGAAATATAGATTTAATTATTCCGCCAATTACACCAAATTCTCCAATAAATTGTGTGGATAAAATTATAGCGCCAATTAACTCAATTAAAAAAGTTCCAATTAAGACATGCTTTGCTAAACGAACAACACCGCTTAAATCATTAAGCCCGAATGATTTAGACATTACAATTCTTTCAGTTACTGAAATATTTCTATTAATAAAAAAAGAAAACAAAGTGGCAACCGTCATAAATCCCAAACCACCAATTTGAATTAATAAAAGTATTATCATTTGACCAAAACCTGACCAATACTGATAGGTATCGAAAACAACTAAGCCAGTTACACAGGTGGCACTTGAGGCTGTAAAAAGTGCATTAACAAGACTTGTGCTTACCCCTGCTCTTGAGGAAATTGGCAAGGATAATAAAAAAGCTCCAGTTAAAATAACTAAAATAAAACCAATCGCAATTTTTTGTACTGGTGAAATTTTTATATTGTGTTTACTAAAAAAATTTTGTTTAATTAACAATTATAATCATCTCTTTTAAAAATATATTCTTTATCTATACGTTCTGACATCCGACCTCTGATTTCTGACTTCTATAATATATCGGACTTTCGGTTCTGTCAAGTCCTCCTAATAAAACTTGTTTACAGCACAAACTCCAAAGTTCGCTAGCTTTAGTTTCAACATCAAATATTTTTTGTGCTTTTTCGCTCAACTTTTTTTGACAAAAAGAAGGCTTTGTTATGATAGGAAGCTTAGAATTCTTTTTAATTTTTCTTAATATTATTCTGCCATTATCATTAAAGCCTAACACTCTAATATAAGGAACTCTGTTAAATATATGCTGTTTTTTTATCCCTATAAATGCCCACAAAACAGTTCTTCTTATTCTTGACATTGTATATCTTTTTGTTTTTGCTAATTCATAAAGCTGTTCTAAATTGTTTGCCTTAACACAAGCATTATAAATTCTTGTTTGTATTCCCTCGTTAACCTGTGGAGTTTGTTTAATTTTATCAACGCCCATTACCCTTAAAGACAAAATAATAGCTCTTTCTAATTCATTAAATTGAGCAATTTTTCCTTTGTCTATCTCATTTTCAATTATTTTATTAACCATTAATGGCATAGTATTTTGGCAATTATCTTTTCTGCTCAACAATTGTTTTCTAATAAATGAAGCACTTGAATAATTATCAACTTTTCCTTCTTGATTATGCCCACTGCCAATTCTTTTTATAGTAAATGGTTTTATCTTTGAACTAAAATAATCAAGTGCCTTTAAATATTCAACTGCCAATATGTTGTTTGGACTTTCTAATATTTTTGAAATTTTAACTCCAAAAACATCTTTTACAGCTTTCTGTCTTGCTACAGCATAAGTAATGCCACTTTTTAAATGAAGCATAATTTTTTCATCCACCAAAGGAGAAATAACTGCATTTTTAGCATAAATCAACTGCTCAATATCTCCGCTTTCACTACTAAAACAAATATAATCAACACACCTTAAAGCAGTAAGCAAGGATACTCCACCTCTCGCAAAGCCTTCTGCCGAAGCAGTTGAAAAGGGGAAGGGGAGTTCAATTACTAGGTCAACTCCACAATTCAAAGCCATATTTGTCCTTGCCCATTTAGAAAAAATGGAAGGCTCACAGCGTTGAGTAAAACTACCGCTTAAAACTACAATAACAAAATCCGCCTTAGTTATTTCCTTTGCTTTTTCAATTTGATATATATGACCATTGTGAAAAGGATTATATTCTGCAATTATACCTAAAATCTTCAAAAAAAATTGCCTCCTAATATTATTAAAACAGTTGATTTTTTATTAATACTATTATATAATCATTATACTTGTGAAAATTAAATAATCAAGTTAAAATACATAATATTTTTGGGGGTACACTTTTTAATGAAAATTTTGGTTATTAATGCCGGCAGTTCATCTTTGAAATATCAATTAATAGATGCAAAAAACAACACTCTTTTAGCAAAAGGTTTGTGCGAAAGGATCGGAATAGATGGACGATTCAAGCACAACGTGGCAGATAAAGAGTATTTAGTAGATTTACCAATGCCAAATCATACTACTGCTATTGAAAATGTTGTTAAGGCTTTAACCTCCCGTGAATATGGTGTTATTGATAGTATGTCGGAAATTAGTGCAGTTGGACATAGAGTTGTTCACGGTGGCGAAAAATTTTCAGGTGCTATGTTAATTGATGATGTTGTTATAAAGGGAATTTCCGATTGTGTTGAGATTAGCCCATTACATAATCCGCATAATCTAACTGGAATTAGAGCATGTGCCGAAATTATGAAAGGCGTTCCACAAGTTGCAGTTTTTGATACAAGTTTTCATCAAACTATGCCGGATTATGCGTATATGTATGCTCTCCCGTATGAATTTTATGAAAAATATAGGATAAGAAGATATGGTTTTCATGGGACTTCTCATAAATATGTTAGCGGTAGAGCCGCTAAGATTTTAGGTAAAGATATTAATGATTTGAAAATTATTACCTGCCATTTAGGCAATGGTTCTTCAATAACCGCAATTAAAGACGGAATAAGTGTTGACACCTCAATGGGTTTAACTCCATTAGAAGGAATTATGATGGGCACTCGCTGTGGCTCAATTGACCCTGCAATCATTTCATTTATAATGGAAAAAAAGGGGATTACAGTTAAACAAATGGACGATATAATGAATAAAAAATCTGGTATTCTTGGAGTTTCAGGAGTTTCAAGTGATTTTAGAGATATTGAAATCGCTATTGAACAAGGCAACGAAAGAGCACACCTTGCTACTGAAATGTTTTGTTATCAGGTTAAAAAATATATTGGTGCTTATTGTGCCGCTATGGGTGGCTTAGACGCAATAGTATTTACAGCAGGAATTGGAGAAAACAATTCTATTTTACGCAATAAAATATGTGAAGGTTTAGATTTTTTTGGAATTGAACTTGATTTAGAATTAAACAAGCAAAGAGGAAAAGAACTTGATATTTCTACTAAAACAGCTAAGGTTAGAGTGCTTACAATACCAACTAATGAAGAACTTGTAATTGCACTTGATACTAAAAATATTATAGAAAAATTACAGGAGGCTAATTATGTTTTGTAAAACTTGTGGAATTACTCTTGAGGACAATGCTAAAGTTTGTCCAGAATGTGGCTCTGTTCAAGAAAACCCCAGCAGTTCAATTTATTATTCTAACGAAAACACTACTCAAAATTATCATAATGAAATTGCAGATGATAAAAAAGGTTTTTCAATTATTTCTTTGGTTTTAGGGATTGTTGCCATTGTTTTTAGTTTTATCTGTTGTGTGCCTTTTGTGGTCTCAGTAATTGCTATTATTTGTGCAATAGTTAGTATTATTTTAGGAATAATTTCTTTAAAGTCCTCAAAAAAAGTTCTTTCAATTGTGGGAATTTGTCTTTCGTGTTTAGCCATAGTAATATCTATTCTTGTTACTATATTTTGGTCTTTTATAATTTCAAATCCTGATTTTATTAATAATTTTGACGAAGGTTTCCAAAGTAGTTTTGAACAATATTATCAAGAATAATTTTTGAGTTTATAAATTTATATAAAATTAAATGCGAAAGTGAGTTTATGAATAATGAATAAAATTAAACTTTTTACATTTTCGTTAATTCTTGTTGCTATATTTTCAGTGTTATCTGGATGTAATTATTTTTGGCCGAGTAAGAGTGCAAATAAAGTTGTGCTTCCTCCAAAGGTAATTGTTGCCGCAAGCAATTATAATACCGAACAGGTGCAATATAGAGAGGTTGTAAAATCAAGATATATTCTATCAAGATTTAGAGAGAATAATGGTGATATCGTATTTTCTGGTGTTCCAAGCATTGAGACTACCAGTTTTGATATTGGAGAAACAGGGAAAATCATAATTGATACATCAATTCCCTATGATAATAATTACGGTAAAACAATAGAATATAATGCTAAAGTAATTTCAACGCCAACAACAAAGAGTTTAAAAACTTATATTATAAAAATAACCGACAAATATGATAATAGTATTGTAAAAAATGGAACTTTAGCAACTTTTAAAATAATAAATAATAAAAAAGAAAATGTTATTGCTGTTCTAAATCCGGCTATAAAATATTATAATAATGAGACGATTGTTGGTGTATTGGTAAATGGAGTTAAACAAGATAGAACTGTAAAAATAGGTTTAGTTGGCGATGAGTATTCTGAAATATTAAGCGGTTTATCGGTTGGAGAATTAGTTATTTTTAATTAAATATTTATTTCTGCAAATCATTATTCTATTATCAACAGAGCAGGGGTGAAATTGTGCTTTATCTTGCATTTGTTAAATTAATGAAAAATAAATGGCTTTTTTTATCGTTATCAGTAAGTATTTTACTATTTATTACTGCCGCTAATTTACTGCCTATGTTTAATAACGCATTAATAAACCGAACTTTGTTAATGAACTATAATAATTCAACTTTAAATCAATCAACATTTTCTAATCGTTGTTCATATATTTTTGCAATGGATGCAAACAATGAACAAGATGATAAAACAGAGAATTACTATTCAAACCTTATTGAAAATCAACTTATTAATCAATATCAACAACCAATTGCATATTTTAATAAAATATACACTTCTCAATATGTAGATATAATGGATGTTACATATAAACCCAATAATTCCTCGGATAATATTAATACTTTAACCTCAATGAAATTTAATGCAATTAATGATTTAGAAAATCATATCAGTTTAATAAGTGGAAAAATGCCCGCAGGAGAAAAAGATAATGAGGGAAATGTTGAGGTAATTGTCAGTAACGATAATGCAATTATTAATGGTTTGGTTATAGGCAGAGTTTATATAGTGCACAGAACCGATGAGCAATCAAATGATAAAGATATGCCTATAAAAATTACAGGTATTTTTAATCCTGTTATCGGAGGCTCATCTTCGTTTACAAATTCCTCTCAAGTTTCAAATTTACTTATATGCGATTATAATTTGTTTAAAGAATTGTTCGTGAAGAACTCATATTTTTTAGGTTCAGTAAAGTGGGATTATTTACTTGATTATACCGCAATAAATCCGGACAACATTGAAAACATTATTTCAGCATACCAGCAACAAAGTTTGCTTTTTGCAAATTATCCGCAAATAGAGTTAAGCAAGGCATTTTCATTTAATGGTGTCGATACTCTAACGGCATTTACTGAAAGTAAGCAATCTTTGGATATTATGATTTTGGTATTTACTGCTCCTATGTTTTTACTACTACTTTTTTGTATATTTTTCATAAGCAAACTTATTGTTGAAATGGATAAAAACGAAATATCAGTTTTGCAATCCCGTGGTGCATCAATTTATAATATAGCTTTTATGTATCTGATTCAAAGTGTTGCTCTTGTAATAGTCCCGCTTATATTATCGCCTTTTCTTGCGACTGCTATATGCAAACTGTTAGGTTTTACTACCGGTTTTATGGAAGTGGGAAACAATATTCCTTTATCAACTGATTTTTCATTGACAGGTATAATCTTTGATATTGGAGCATGTTTAATTGTTATTATTACTATATTAATTCCGAGTATTTTGGCGGCAGGGACTAATATAGTGGAAAGAAAACAAAAAGCTACAACAAAACCTCATATTCCATTTTGGAAGAAATTTTATTTTGATTTTATTTTACTTGCAGTATCGGTCTATGGATATATTAATTTTACAGTCCGACAGAATATAATTGTAAGCCAAAATTTATCAGCCAATCAAATACCTATTGAACCTTTAACTTTTTTGATAATGGTTTTGTTTTTAATTTCAATGGGCTTAATATTTATGCGTTTTTACCCTTTTATAATAAAAATAATTTCAAATATCGGCAGGAAAATATGGAGTGCTCCTTTTTATCATTCACTTCAAAGAGTTACCATTTTAAAAGATAAAGAGCAGTTTATAATGTTGCTGATAATATTAACTATGTCTTTGGGTATATTTAGTGCGAACTCTGCAAGAACTGTTAATAAAAATCTTGATGATTACATTTCATACAGCATAGGTGCAGATGTTGTATTAAAACCTTTTCCTACAAACTATAACGATCCAAATCAAGTTGAAATTAAGCCATCATTAGATAATTATAGCAGTCTTAAAGGTGTTGATAATGCAACTATTATTTCAATTGCAAACAGTCCTCAAATATATGCAAATAAGATGCAAAATCAAGACGATATTAATATGATTGGAATTGATGTCTTGCCATATTCAAAGATTGTATGGTCAAGACAGGATATGCTCAGTGAGCATATTAATTCATACTTTAATCTGCTTGGTAAATCGCCTCAAAATTGCATTATTTCAAAAACTCTTGCAGACAAAATGAGTTTGGCTGTTGGAGACTCTATTTTAGTAAACATAAATGAAATGAATAATAAAGCATTCTATATTAATATAGTTGCTATTGTTGAGGCGTGGCCTTCATATACATATTCACTGTCTGATGATGGCAAGCAAACTCTTGGTGATATGATAATAACTAATTCAGAATATTTGGAACGAGAATTTATTGATGTAACCTATAATGTATGGCTCACAACCGATAATTCAACTTCGGCAAGTGATTTAATTCAAGAGCTTTCATCAAACTTGCATCCGAATTATATTTTAGGTAACAGATATAAAGATTTAAATGAAAGTCAAAACTCAGCACAACGACAGAGCTTAAATGCTTTACTTACATTAAGTTTTCTTATTATTTTTGCTATATGTTTTGTTGGTTTTGCGATATATTGGATATTGTCCATAAAATCCCGTGCCTTGCAATTCGGAACCTTACGGGCAATGGGAATGTCAAAAAAGAGTATTTATGTAATGCTTTTATGGGAACAGCTGTTTATTTCGGGTATTACAACCGTTTATGCAATATTAATAGGTGGTGTTAGTAGTAGGGTATTTGTTGATATTTTAAAGGTATCATTTGGAGCCGATAAACAAATAATTCCCTTCCTGTTTGTAACTTCTCAAACAGACTATATAAAAATATTTATATTCTTTGGCATAATGTTTGTATTTACATTTATGTTGATTGTAAATTTAATAAAACGAATAAAAATTGCACAAATAATTAAATTAGGCGAGGAATAACTATGAAAAACATTCTTTATTCAAAAAACATTCTTTATTCAAAAAACATTTGCAAAGATTACTTTGTCGGCAATAATGCGGTTAGGGTTTTAAACAATATTAATATAGAAATAGAAAAAGCATCCTTAACATTAATTAAGGGGCGTTCGGGGTCGGGCAAAACTACTCTTATGAATATTTTGGGGGTTTTAGAAGAGCCAACCGAAGGAAATGTATTCTATGGGGATATTGATATTAACAAAATGAGTATTGCCGAAAAAGATATTTTAAGGAGCAAAGAAATTGCGTTTGTGTTTCAGTCGGTGGCACTTTTATCACATTTAAGTGCTTATGATAATGTTGAGTTTATGTTAAGAATTGCAAAACTTCCCATAGATAAGCAAAGAATAGAGCATTGTCTTGAACTTGTTGGGCTGAAAGAACATATGAAACATTTGGCCCCAATGCTTTCGGGCGGTGAACAGCAACGAGTTGCCATTGCAAGAGCAATGGTGCATAGACCAAAGATTATATTTGCCGATGAGCCTACATCTCAACTTGATTCCAATACAGCAATATTTATTATGTCTGTTTTCAAACAATGTATTGAAAAAGAGGGAACCACAATATTGGCAACTTCGCACGATGCTAAAGTAGCAGAAAAAGCGGACTATATTTATACTATGGAGGATGGCAAAATAACTGAACTTATAAACAATAAAAATTAGTATAACATAGAATTGGAGTTTCTTATGGAAGAAAGAATAATTATTTCCTGTGAAAACTTAATGAAAATTTATAAAACCTCAGACATTGAGGTTGCCGCTTTACAAGGGTTAAATTTAACTGTTCGCAGTGGAGAGATTCTTGCAATAATCGGCAGTAGCGGTAGCGGAAAATCCACGCTGTTAAATATTATTGGCGGATTAGTTAAGCCGAGTGCAGGGAAAATCATTGTAAATGATATGGATATAAGTAAATTTACATATAGTGAAATGGTTAAATATAAAAGAGAGACTATAGGTTTTGTATGGCAAAATAAAGAAAGAAATCTAATACCCTATTTAACGGCACTTGATAATATTAAACTTGTTATGAAAATTGGTGGCTATACGGATTATAAAAGAGCCGAAAAGTTGCTTGAAGATGTAGGCTTGAGCAATAAGAAAAACAGTAGATTAGAACAATTATCAGGTGGCGAGCAACAGCAAATTGCAATTGCAATCGGAATAGCAAGTTATCCAAATATTATTCTTGCGGATGAACCTACCGGTTCAGTGGACAGTGCCACAGCATCAGAAATTATGGATATATTTAGACACTTGCAACAGGAGATGGGACTGACAATTATCATAGTAACTCACGATAACAAACTTGCCGCAAAGGTTGACCGAGTTGTATTAATTCGTGACGGCAGAACAAGCAGTGAATATATCAAAAAGAATGAAACCCAAAATGGCAGCGATGTTCATACAGATTTTAACAAAGATTCACACCACGAATACATTGTGCTTGACAATGTTGGTAGATTACAAATCCCGCAAGAATTAATGAAAACCGCAGAATTGCACAATCATAGCAGAGTTAAACTTCAAATAATAAATGGCAACATTACAATTATTCCTATTAAATAATAACAAATGATTAAGGAGCAAAAATAATGAAAACTTTAAAAATATCTGCCATTATAAATGGAAATAAGTTTGTTTTTGATAAGCAAACAGGGGTTATTTTAAGTTTGCAGACGGCAAATGGAATTAAAATTATAGATACATTACCTAAAAATGCAGGACTTATTGATGTTGCTTACCCATTAGACAATTTCGGTCCACTTAGATTAGCCACACCATATTCTGTTGTAAAAAAGATTGAAGTATTAGAAAACAGTGTGTTAATAGAATATGATGCTTTAGGAGCAAGCAGAGATGATGCGGGATATGAGGGAAAAGTATCGGCAAAAATCACATTATCTGCTCATACTGACGGCAAGTCGGTTGTCTTTGAGGCACAACTTGAAAATCGCACAAACAGGTTAGTTCCTCAAATATTATTTCCGGATTTTAGAGGGCTTGTTCCAATATCGGGTTTTGAAAATACATGGTTTAGACGGGGCGGCGTTAAAATCAGACCTTTTGTTGAAATTGGAAAAAATCAATATAACGGTGTAAATAATTTTTGGAGAGGTTGTTGGTGGGAACATTTTGCTCCAACAGCATTTAGTGGGTTTTCAAGCTGGTGGGGTGGCACAGCTCTTGGCAGATGGTGTGATTATGGCAGAATCACAAGAATATAAACAAAACAAATGTGAATATTTATGGAGTGATTTACCTGCTTTGGCAAAGGAGTGCAAAGAGGCGGGAATTTCTGAAATAAATTGTTGGGCGAGTAATGAAGCCTTTAAACTACCAATTAAAAGAAAAACACTTTTGGGAACTGATGAAGAGTTTTCAAGGGCTATAAAAGCTATGTCGGTTCATATGTAAATACCTCAAATGAAGATTGGCAGGATGCTGTGCTTGAAAGCATTGATACACTTATTGAAAAGGGCACTATGTCTATTTCTTGGGATGAATTTGTTAAATATCCGGGACTTAGAACAATAGATTATGTTGCTGAACAAATACTTAAAAGAACAAAAGCAAAAAATTCTATGGCAACATTTGCAACAGAATGCACTTCAACTTTTGAAACTGAAAGTTTGTTAATTCATTACACTTGGAATTGGCGTGAAATAACCGTTGGGCTTTTTAATACTCCCCACCGTATGCCTGATTATGCCACACCTGCACTTTCAGTATGGAAAGCACCGAGAATGAACCTTAATGTTGAAGATAACCCTGCAAAAATAATCAAAGGATTTACCGATAATTTTTATATAAACTTTATGATGAGAAAGCCAAACCGAATTTGGGGCAGTGCAAGATTTTCCGACTTACCTTTGATACATCAGTTAATAAAAGATTTATCCAATTTAAGAAAAATGTTTCTTTCTTATTTTACCGATGGAGTTTTGCTAGGCGACGGAGCTATGGATAAAGACTTCACTGCTCTTCATACAGCAGGATATTTATTAAAGGATAAAATGCTATTGTTTGTTGTAAATGATTTAAACAAAACTTGCAAGAATGTGAAAGTCGGAATTGACCTTAATATGTGGTTTGATAAAAAAATTAACAATTACACACTAAAAATTTATGATATAAAGGGAAAATGTATTTCAACTAAATTGATAGAGGGCAATCTTTTAAGGCATACTTTAAACTCAGTTAAAATTAACGAATTAAATATTATTGAGATTTCTTCAATAAATTATTAAAAAATATATATATATTTAAAAACCCAATTTTAGTTTTGCTAAAATTGGGCATTTGTTATGAATAAATAAATATTATCTATCCTCG
>Ga0265595_1001971_pt1 | contig 14797 bp, 13 predicted proteins | sample saktaG_15_FD_190148 | JGI IMG/M metagenome (GOLD analysis project Ga0265595, IMG submission 190148) | Saline water microbial communities from Sakinaw Lake, British Columbia, Canada - sak_2013_06_06_50m | ecosystem: Environmental > Aquatic > Non-marine Saline and Alkaline > Saline ... | reverse complement strand
TCCCCTTACAACTTAATAAAGGCCACCAGCCTTGAAAACCATATTCCTTGAGCAATATACTGTATATTCTCTTTAGCAGATTCATCTTGTTTCTTATTCTTTTTTAAGTTCTACTATTTTATTTATATCTTGAATAACAACATCTACCTGTGATTTTAGGTTCTTTACAGCATGATTAGATAAATTTTTAATTGTCCCAATATTTTCAAAGAGCAGGCTGCTTTGTTTAATGCTGTCCTTTATCAAACTTATTGTGATGTCTCTTCTCCACTCAATCTTCTGATTCTCTAATATACTGATTAATTCAAGAAGCTTTTCTAATGACTGTATAATACTAATAAAAATCAGTTCTGCATTTACAGGATCAATATCTTTTGTAAAATGATTGATTCTGCTTTTTGTAAATAATGTAAATATCTGCTGCAATGAGTCTTCTAAGGATGCGATGTAGGTATACATATCAATAATCTCTCTTTTTTTTATTATGCCTTCCTCAATATGATCTATTATCCTGTTTATATTCTGCCTAAATAATAGCAATGAAGACCTAATCCTGCTGATCTTCTCACCAAGAGAAATCTCATATACTTCATTTAGTATTATATCCTGCTTTATAGAAACAAGCTTTGACGTAACAAATGCCAACAAAAGCAATCCGCAAACAACTTCAATTAAAGCAAGAATCCTGAATCCTCCAAAAGGTATAATATCACCAAAGCCAGTTGTTGTTGCAGTTATAAAACTAAAGTATATTGCATCAAAAATACTTAAACTGGTTTTATCTCCTAGAGATTGATATAGATAAGAAGTGCCTTTTGTTAAGAAATGATACACAAAACCAAACATCATTATAACAAAAGCCCATATAAGGAAAATATGCAGAAACGATAGCTTGTCAAACCAGGCATTCATGCTCTTTTTCTTTAAATTGCTTAACAATTGGTTAAGGGAGATATATTTTTTCATACAAAATGAGGTGCATATGTCCTATATAAATTTTGCTTTATAAAAAAAGATTATTTTATTTCATTTAATTGCCTGATTATTTCCTTGACTCCCATTGTAGAGGGATCTTTTGTTATCTGGTCTGCAAGCTTCTTAAGTTTTTTATTAGCATTTGATAATGCTACCTTAAACCCAGGATTCAAAAACATATCCACATCGTTCTCCCCGTCTCCAATAACAATTGTCTTTTCCATATCAATATTTAAGTATTGCATTGCCAGCCTTAATCCAAGTCCTTTATTAACATTTATTGGTGCTACTATAATTTCATCAACATTTTTCACAAAGCACACTCTATCTGCAATCTTTCCTAATTCTTTCCTTATAAGTTTTTCATCCTCAATTTTGTTGCTTGTTATTACTCTTCCGTTTACTGTGTTTGGAAGATTAAGATTTTTAATTATTTTCTTTGCTCTTCTCATATAAATTGTGTTTAGGGTAATTGTTTTTTTAGTGGAAGGAAAATAGATGACTGCCCCATTTTCTGCAACAACACATCTCCATATATTGAATTTATTGCAGAGCTTTTTTACATAATAAATACTCCTCCCAGTTGCGAGGATTAAATCTATTCCTAAATTTTTTAAATCATTTAAGAGCTCCTTATCAAAATCAGCAGGGTCAAACTCTGGCTTTCCCGGCCTGTCTGTTATTGTTCTGTCAAGGTCAGTTATTATTGTCTTGACATCAGACCGATTTAAATACTTGATCTTATGAAATTCATTCTTAGCTTTAATAACCTTATTATATACAATTAAATGTTTCTCAATACCTATTTCCATCTTGAAATTATTTTCAACAATTTCAACAGACTTCTTTGACATTCTATCTCTTAATTTATTATTTTTAAGAATTCTTATAATTTTGTCAGATGTTGCATTAATATCTCCAACATCAACAAGAAACCCATTCTCATTATCTTTAACCTGTATTGGTATGCCGCCAACTTTTGTTCCTACAATTGGGTTTCCACAGGCCATGCCTTCTGTAACAGAAAGGCCAAAACCCTCATTTTTTGAGCATAATGCAACAATGTCAGCACTATTATACAGTTCTGGAAGAATGTTGTAATCAATATTTCCAGTAAAAATAATATCTTTATCAAGATTAAGGTCTTTTATAAGCTGCTGCACTTTTTGATTCAGAATTTCCCTGTCTTTTGACAGCTTGCTGCTCATTGATTTTCCTCCTACGAAGACAAGCTTTGCATTAGGAACATCTTTTAGTATTTTTGGCATAGCTTTAATAAGCTGTTCGTGACCGCACTTTGCATCAACACGCTGTACGCATAATATAACTTTTGAATCTTTAGGGATACCATATTTTTCTCTTACAACTGTCTTATTAACATCCATAACTTTGAATAATTTTGTATTTGCTATTGGATAAATTAATTCTGTTTTGTCTCTTGAAAGGCCTGCATTTACTGCTGCTTCTATATACTCTGGCGAAGAGAAAATTATCTTATCATATTCATTTAAATTTTTTATAAGGAACTCTGAAAGCGGCTTTGATATATTTTCAATGAAAGGTATGTGCCATGTTAAAATCAATGGAGTTCCTCTTGGGACATATCTGTAAGCAAAAAGAAGCTGGAAATCATGTATATGCACAATATCGGCATGATCTTCTTCAAGAAGCTCTTTTATTTTTTCCCCAAAATACCCATTTACAGTATTAAAATCAGAAAACCCTTCCATCTGGTCTGCAGGCTTTCTAAACTCATTCTTATTGTAATGGCATTCTTTGTACACTTCTTCTTTAAATTTGCTGTAACCTTCCATTATCCTAGAGTCAATAGGCTCTTTAGGAACCCTAAAAATAGATACGCCCTTTATTTCATCCTGGTTTTCATCTCCAGACGGTCTTAAATGGACTTCAACAACCTCATTGCCATTCTTTACCATCTCTTTGCAGAGATTAAGAAGATAAGTGGGTACTCCGCCTATATGGGGATAGAAAGACTGGCTTGCATAGTATATCTTCATTTGTTATTCTTTATTATATGATATAGATATTTTATATAAGTTTTTGGATTATAAGCGAGATTCTACACAGCCAACAATTCAAAAAATTTAAATAATTCAACTAATTTAAAGATTAGGATAATCAAAAAGAGTGTGAAAAATGATTCCTAAACTTGATAATTACAAAAAAATTGTTGGAAATAAAGTTGTAAAACAAATAAGGGGAAGCGCAGTGCCTCTTCATGGCAGGCACATTGTGCATATAAACGCAACATCAATGGGAGGGGGTGTTGCGGAAATTCTGAATTCATTGGTTTTTCTTATGAATGATGTTGGCATAGACACAGGATGGCGTGTTGTTTTGGGAAGCCATTCTTTCTTTAATGTAACAAAAAAAATGCATAATTTTCTTCAGGGAAAAAAAGGAAACATGACAAGCAACCACAAGAAGATATACCTTGAGTATTGCAAAAGAAATTCCATGATAAACCATATTAATGAGCATGATGTTGTTATTGCACATGATCCGCAGCCATTGGGGATGATTGCTAATTATAACAAAAGAAATAAATGGATATGGAGGTGCCATATAGATATTTCAAATCCTAATAATCAGGCATTGGATTTCCTGCTACCATTCATAAAAAAATATGATGGTGTTGTTATTTCATCCAAAAAGTTTAGAATAAAGCGTTTAAGAAAACCCCAAATAATTATTCACCCAAGCATTGACCCCTTATCTGTAAAAAATAAAAATATCAGCCATGCCAAAGCAAAAAGGCTATTGTCAAAATCAGGGATTGATATGGACAAGCCAATAATCACACAGATTGGGAGGTTTGACCCATGGAAAGGCCATATTGGTGTGATTAATATGTTCAAGAAAATAAGGGAAAAAGAGGACTGCCAGATGGTTTTTATGGGTGATATGGCAAGTGATGACCCGCAAGGTCCAATTTTATACCATAAAATAAGACAGACTGCTGACAAGTTTAAAGACATTTACACAATAACACAAAAGAATGATTTGCTGGTTAATATTCTGCAGAGAGAATCTGCTTTTGTATTTCAGAATTCTCTAAGGGAAGGCTTTGGATTGACTGTGGCTGAGGCATTATGGAAAGGAACACCTGTTCTTGGAACAGCAGTTGGAGGGATTCCATTGCAGGTAATCAATGGCAAAACAGGTTATATTATTAAGGATGAAAAAGATGGCATAACCAAGGCATTAAACATACTGAGAGACAAATCACTTCGCGATAAATTAGGCAAGGCCGGCCATGAGCATGTGAAAAACAATTTTCTTATTACAAGGCACCTGCAGGATTACATTAACATTTTGAATAAAATATGTTTTCCACAAATACTATAATTTAATCTTAACAATTTTTGATAAAAGAACATGGTTTCAATCAAATCAAAAGCTTTCCATTCTTCATTATGGTTTTGCCATCAACTTCTATTGTTGGTTCTTTTATGACACCGTCCAAATGCAGGGGAATATTATTTGTTCCATTATAGCTTAAGTCGTTTCCGAATGCAAAATGCACAGTTCCAAGAACCTTTTCATCTTCCAAAATATTTCCTGTAATTTTTGCCTTTGGGTTTGTTCCAATACCAAGCTCTGCAAGCAGGAATGCTTTTTCTCCGACTGAAGAAAGCATTTGATTAATCTTCTTTGCTTCTTTATTATCAAGGATAATTTTTCCTGTTCCATTAATAACCTTAACCTTTACAGGATTTTTCAGGATTCCAATGCCAGGAAAAGAGCCGTCAAAAACAATTGTTCCATTTGTTTTTTCCCTTAATATCCCGCTGTCAATTTCTCCTGTTGGCAGGTTTCCAAAAGCCCCTTTTTTGTTTTTTAGAAAATTATCACTCTCGCTTATTGTGTCATGCACTGCTGTTTTTATATCTGTTCCGGCTTTTGTTTTAATATGGATTTCTTTTGAGTTTAATACAATTGGCCTAAGTTTTTTATGAAGCCTTATAAGCCAGTCATAGTCAATATCAACGCACCTGTTCATCATATCCTCTGTTAATCCAGGGGATGAAATTATCCTGTGGCCTTTCTTTGTTGCATCCCGCCTTGCATTGGTGTGCGATAATGATTTTGAAGTAAGGTAAAACTGGACATCATAATCAAGCATCAGTTCAGCAGTTTTTCTATCTGGCTCCTGTCCACTCATTTCAAGTTCTTCAATAATCTCTATTCTTGCAGAGCGGGTTATTTTTTTTGCATATTCATAAATTTGCATTGCCAATTCTTTTTTTGGCTCATCAGTTATAACCAAAAAACTTTCATCTGGTTTTAAATCTAAGATTTTTTTTAGTATTGTATCCAATATTTGGGTATTTATTTTCATGCAATAGAAAAATATCCTTTGATTTATTAATTTTTGTTTATTTTACAGAAAGATTGATATATAATCATAAAATATAAATAAGAATAGATTAAATCAAGGAAAATGGACAAAAAATATGATTTTGAGAAAATAGAAAAAGAAATACTTGCATTTTGGAAGAAAAACAAGAAGATTATCTATGATTCTCTTCAGGAAAATCCAAAAGACAAAAAGCAATTATTCTCATGGCTCGAGGGGCCGCCAACTGCAAATGCTCTGCCTGGATTGCATCATGTAGAAGCCCGTGTTTCAAAAGACCTTGTCTGCAGATACAATTTTATGAAGGGTTTTGCAGTTCCAAGAAAAGGGGGATGGGACTGCCATGGACTGCCAGTTGAAATACAAGTGCAGAAGAAACTCAAGCTTAAAACAAAAAAAGATATTTACAAATTTGGCGTTAGCAAGTTTATTGAGACATGCAAGAAAGATGTTTTCTCTTATGTAAAAGAATGGTCTGACATGACAGAGAGAATGGCTTTCTGGGTTGATTTGGAAAATCCATACAGGACAATGGACACAAGCTTTATGGAAAGCGAATGGTGGGCACTGAAAAAACTATTTGATAAAGGACTTATTTATAAGGGCTATAAAGTAGTGCCTTACAGCGTTGGCTGTGAAACACCATTATCAAGCCATGAGGTTGCACTTGGCTACAAAGAAGTTGAGGACATGACTGTTACAGTAAGATTTGAGGCAAAAGATAATATTTATAAAAAATTTCCTGAGCTTGAAAAAGGCAAGAAACTTTATTATCTGGTCTGGACAACAACACCCTGGACTCTTCCAAGCAATCTTGCAATTGCAGTTAAGGATGATATAAATTATGTAATTGTTGAAACAGATTTTTCAGACAAGAAAAAAGAAAAAGCATATTATCTTATTGCAAAAGACTTGCTTGAAAGGTATTTTCCTGATAAAGATAAAAAGATAATAAAAACATTAAAAGGAAAAGAGCTTGAAAATCTTGAATATGCTCCTTTGTTTGATTATTTTAAAGGAAAGGTTAAAAATTCATTTAAGTTTATTCTTGCTGATTTTGTAACAACAGAAGAGGGAACAGGTTTTGTTCACCAGGCACCAGCTTTTGGTGAGGATGACTTCAATATCTGCAGGGAAAAAGGAATTGATTTTGTCAATCCAGTTGACCTTGAGGGCAAGTTCACTAAAGAGGTAATTGACTATAAAGGAAGGTTTGTAAAGGACTGTGATCCAGATATAATAAAAAGATTGGACAAAGAAGGAAAGCTGTTTGTTAGCTATCCTATCAAGCATACATACCCTTTCTGCTGGAGAACTGGCTGCCCATTGATTTATTATGCAATGGATGCATGGTTTATCTCTGTTTCAAAGTTCAGGGATAAATTAGTTAAAAATAACAATAAGATTAACTGGTATCCTGAAAGCTTTAAACAGGGAAGGTTTGGAAACTGGATTTCAGAGGCAAAGGACTGGGCTTTATCAAGAAACAAGTTTTGGGGAACACCATTAAACATATGGGTTTGCGAAGATGAAAAATGCAATCATATGGAAGCAATAGGGAGCATAAAAGAGCTTAAAGAAAAAACAGGTGTTGAGGTTGATGACCTGCATATTGGCTCTGTTGATCCATTGACGTATAAATGCCCAAAATGCGGTGATGTAATGAAAAGAACTCCAGAGGTTATTGACTGCTGGTTTGATTCCGGGGCAGCGCAGTTTGCACAATTTCATTATCCATTTGAAAACAAGGAATTATTTGAAAAAAGATTTCCTTATGACTTTATCTCAGAAGCAATTGACCAGACACGCGGCTGGTTTTACACACTCCATGTTTTATCAACACTTTTGTTTGATGATTTAAGCTATAGGAATGTTCCGGTTACAGGGCTTTTGTGCGATGAAAACGGAGAAAAAATGTCTAAATCAAAGGGAAATATATTATATCCTAATGATATCTTTGACAAGAGAGGGGTTGATTCTGTAAGATTGCTCATGTGCTCTTATCCTCTTGGAAATAATGTTAAGGTTGGGCTTTCTATGTTTGATGAAATGATAACTCCTTTTTTTAATATACTCTGGAACTCATATTATTATACTGCAACTTACATCAATAACTTTAAGCTTAATGATGTAAAAAATACTGGTGTTGAAAAAGTAGAGGATAAGTGGATCATGTCAAGAATAAATTCAACTATAAATGATGTTGATGAAAGCATGAAAAAATATGATTATGCTCATGCAACAGAATCTATAAGAAATTTTGTTGTGAATGATTTTTCAAGGACTTATATTAAGATTATAAGAGACAGGACACAGGAAGAGGATAAAGAGCTTGCATTTACTTTCAGGTATGTTTTTGACAAATTAATAAAGATAATGGCCCCATTTACGCCATTTATCTCAGAGCATATTTATCAGGAATTCATGAAAGGAAAATCCTGGAGCGTTCATTTTGAAAATTGGCCAACGAGCGAAAAAACAGACAAAAAGCTTGAGCAGGAGTTTCTGTTTGCTTCTGATATGATACAGGCAATTTTTGCAGCAAGAGAACAAGCTCAGGTTGGAATAAGGTGGCCATTAAACAATGTTATTATACACTCAAAAAATGAGAAAAAATTAGCTAAGGGTGTTGAATCATTGGTTTTATCCCAGACAAATATCAAAAAATTGGAATATACACAAAAGTTTGACCTCGGGTATGACTTTAAAATTAATTACAAAAATCTTGGAAAATCATACGACAATAAAACAGCAGATGTTATTGAATTAATAAACAAGAATAAAGATAAGGTAATAAATGCATTAAGTAATGGAAAAGAAAAAATATCTTTTGAAGGCAATGAAGTTAATCTAAAAGAGCATATTAACATAGTGAAAATTGTCCCAAAACCATTTGTTCTTGGCATTGGAAAAGATTTTGATGTTTATCTTGACACAACAACAGATCCCGGGCTCGAGAATGAAGGATACTTCAGAGAATTAACAAGAAGAGTCCAAAGCCTGAGAAAAAAGGCAGAACTAAACAAAATGGATAAAATAGAGCTTAGTTTAGAGCTTGACACTGATTTTGAAAGTTATGTTAAATCTAATGTTAAAGAATTAAATGAAAGGGTAGGCTCAGAGAAAACTGTCTTTGGAAAGGTTTCCAAGGAGTTTAAATTCTCAACAAAAGAGAAAGTAAAGCAAAAAGAATTTGGGATTGGGATTAAGAAAACCAATTAAACCAAAACAGCGTTGATTGTCCCTTCCTGGCCAGGCCTGTTTGTTATTACTGCTTTTCCTTTCTCTGTCTGGATAAAACTGCCTTTTGTCATTATGTTTCTTCTTACAAAATGCCTGTTAGAAGGTGTCTCAACAACAGAAATTATCTTTACCTTTGTGTATTTTTTGGTTTTTCTTTCGAAAAGGTTAGCAATATTCTCATTGAGCAATATCTGCTTATGATTTCCACCCAAGGTTCTAATTACCTTTAGCTTTCTTTCATCAACCTTTGTTAATGAAGGAACTCTGCCCTGCTCAGCTAATCTTTTGCCTCTGTTCTTCTTATATCTTGAGCTTGTTGCACTTCTCTTTGATCTTCTTTGACTTATTGCCATAATCTTTTAGGATTTTTAAATTATTTATAAGCTTTTTGATTATTCTGATAGATTATACAGTAAAGTTTATATACTCTACCTTTTACCCTTTGATTATATTATAATTTTGGGAGTGTGATTATAAATGGAAGATTCAAGACCACTAGACGCTTTAAACAAAGCAAGAAATAAGAGAGTAATTGTGGAACTAAAGAACGGAAAACAATATGTTGGAAAATTAAATGCATTTGACATACACATAAATATTGTTCTGGAAGAAGCTGAAGAGAAAGTTAATGGAGAATTAACAAGAAAGCTTGGTGTTGTTTTTTTAAGGGGAGACACAATTATCATGGTTTCACCAGCATAAATGATTTTCTTGGAGTATTAAAATGTCTAAAGGAACTGCCTCAATGGGCAAGAAAAGCGGAAAGAAGAACATGATTCACTGCCGCAGGTGCGGCAAGAGAACATACCACATTAGGAAGAAGGTATGCTCGTCATGCGGGTTTGGAAAATCCCCAAAGCTTAGAAGCTATAAATGGCAGAAGAAAAAATAAAGCTATTTTTAAAATAATTTCTTTTTCCAGAGAATAATAACTCCTATTATTGAAAGTGCTAGTGAAACTCCCATAGTTATCAGGAAGGCATATGGTGATTTCTGAAATGGCAAGTCAATGTTCATGCCGTAAATGCTTGCAACAAGGGTTGGAAGCATTAAGATTAATGTTATTGATGTAAGCAATTTCATCACAGTGTTTAAATTATTTGATATTAGTGAGGCAGATGTATCTGTCATTCCCCTGAGAATATTTGAGTAAATATTTGCCATTTCAATTGCCTGCTTATTTTCTTCTGTTGTATCCTCAAGAAGATCTTTGTCATGCTCAAATTGTGTAAACATTTTTGTTTTGGTTAATCTTTCAATTAAAAACTGGTTTGATTTTAGTGATGTGCTGAAATAAACCAAGGATTTTTGGATATTTAATAGTCCAAGGATATCCTCATTTCTCATTGTTTTTTCTAAACCATTTTGAATAATATGGACATTTTTATTAATCATATTAAGATAGCTTAAGTAAGTTTTTGCAGAGATTAGCAGTATTCTTAGTGTTGTTTGAATTTTTTTTGCAGTATAAACTTTCTTGGTTTTTAACTGTGTTATAACATCATTTTCATTAAAACAAAGGGTTATTAAATAGTTATCTAAGATAATTATGCCTAATGGTATTGTTGAATACTTTAATCCAGCATTATTTGAATTTTTTTGAGGGGTTCTTGTTACAATAAAAAAGAAGTTATCATCTTTTTCCATATCAGGCATTTCATCCATATCCTTAAGAGAAGATATAACATCCTTTGGCATTTCAATAATAGGGTTTATCTTTAACAACTCTTCTTCAGTTGGAGAAATAAGATTTATCCAGCATCCCATTGCAGGTTTTTTTATTTGTTTTAATTCCCCTTTGAAGGATTTGAATATTTCTATCATGTGGTTTTATTAAATTACTAACTAATATTTAAATAATTGGTTTTTGAAATTAAGTTGTCTTTAAACAAAAAGCTTTTTATATGTTAGTTATGTTTCTCTTTTTATGCGGGGATGCCGGAGCGGTCAAACGGGACAGGCTTAGGACCTGTTAGCTTAGTGCTTACAAGGGTTCAAATCCCTTTCCCCGCATTTATTCTTTTGCACAATATGTTATTGGTTAAATTCTAATGGTTTTTGGATAATACAATGAAAAGTGCGTTTAATTAATTCTTATACGCTTTTTTTAATTAACCTATCAATCAATCCTGAAACATTAATTGATTTATTCTTCAGCTTCACAATGTTTTCCATACTTAATGTCACATCTATTCTTTTCTTTTCAAAAGGTAGCACACTATACTTATCGAAGAATTGCCACATTTCAAATATTTTTATTTCTTTTTTTGACAGCATTTTCTCACCATTTTTTCTATTTTTTCTATACTTTGTATATTTTCCTTTGCTATTTTTTTTATCTTCATCATCAATTTTTTTTCATCATAAATTATGTTTTCCTTTTCAAAAATCCTTTTTGTGATTATAGTAGCGGAAGACTTGTTGAAGTCCAAAAAGGGGTTGTCAACAATTATTGCCCTTATTATATAAGCAACTTTCTTATATGTATTCTTTTCATAAGATGCTTTATCACAGGCAAAATCCAGACTACTTGGTCTTACCAATACACTTCCAAGCTCTTTGTTTATTTTTATGATTTCTTCATAAATTCCCATTTTGATGTGTATAAAATTGGGAAAGTATTTAAACCTTTTGTTTTTTTAGCATATGAAAAATATTGCATAAAATTATTACTATCTGCCTAAAAAAGAACTAACTAAAGGAGATATCCTGGGACATTCTTTGTATGTTGTTGAAAAAGATAAAGATATAAGAAATCTGATATTTATAGCTTTGTTCTATGCCAAGTATAAAAAAGAACTTAAAATAAAACATGAAATACTTACAAACCTAACTGAAGTATTAGCTGGCGGAAAAGTTGATGGATATCCAACATACGAAGAAATTAAAGACAGAGCAGAAGTTTATGGCATAAGGGTATAAAAACGTAGAACAGCAGATTTATAAGGTTGAATAGCAATTATACATTTAGATTACTAAACATAGTAAATAATGTTTAAATGAGCTTATTTTTGATAAAATAAGCTTTTATAGCAGTTTGTAAAGCTTTAAATTGCTTCATAAAGCTTTAAACTAAGTGTCAGGCAAGTATGTTTATAAACAAAACCGTATTCTATAGCTATGACTCAGTATAAGTTGTATTTATGCTGGTCAAATATAGAAAAAAAACACATGGAGGTGTTTGAATGATGGAAATTAAAAGGGCAATAAAAAAAATCATTGCCTTAGGAACAGGCGCAACAATGGTTGGGGCGACTGTTTTAGGAGCAATGGCCGCAGCTGATTTAGGAAGCTACCCTGCACCATTTGTAGTAGGCAGTACATATGATGCTGTTGCTATAGTTGGAGCAAATGCAAAGGCAGCAGACTCAATCGGAGTGGCAGACATACTGCTTGGACTAAGTTTTGTAGAAGGTCAGGCAGCATCAACAACAACAGCAGTAACAACACTCGAAGGAGATGCATATAAAATCTCTAAGAGCTCAGATGAACTGAACTTATTTGAGTATCTATCAGCTGATTCTGGAAGTGACGAGCTTGCAAATGGACCAATAGGAACAGTAACAAAAAGCGAGTTAAGTGCATTGGCAGATGGGAGCATAACCAATGAGAAGGGAACATTTACCTACAACCAGTATATAATTATGCCAGAAAATGCAAGTATTGTTTATGACATAGATAGTGATGTTTCAGATGATCCAGCACTGTACTTGAAGTTTGTTGATGCTAGTCTAGGTTATCTTTACAGGCTATCATTTGCAAGTGCACTCAAGTCAGATATAGACTCTGCAGATGACTTTGACGATTTGGACAACAAGAAAATCTCATTGCTTGGAAAGGAGTTCACCATTATAGACACAGACAATTCAACAGGAGAGCTTGACCTGATGGCAGGAGCTGTCCAAGATACATTAACAGAAGGCGAGTCAAAAACCTATACTATTAATGGCATCGACTATGAGACAGAGGTAATAATTATAACAGATGTAACAAACTCTCAGGTTAAGTTCAAGATAAATGGTGAGACAACAGATGCATTACTAGCAACTGAAACATTCAAGCTAGCAGACGGAACAGAGATTGGTATTAAGGAAATCTTGCCAAACGAAGCAGGAGATGTAACACAAGACCTTGTAGAGTTCTATCTTGGAGCTGAGAAGATGACCATTACAGACACTGCTTTTGGAACTGCTAACTGGGGTGGAACATTGACTGTTGGAGGAGAAGATGTTTCAAATGTTTATGTAGATGTTGTTGGAACATTCCCAAGTTCTGGTACTGATGTATCAATAAGTAAGATTGATATTAACTGGACAACAGGAGATGACTACTATGTGCCAATCGGAGGAAAACTCTCAGACCAGCTTGAAGCAGACCAAAAAGATCAATTGTTCTTAAACAATTTGGACTTTGAGTTTACTGGTGTTGACTTTGGTGAGACAGAAGAGATTAAAATAAGAGCTGGTGCAGCTGACAAAATGAAAGTAAGTGTTCCAACAAAAACAGGCGGAGACTTGAACTTTTATGCATTCTACTCTACTGCAACAGTAATTGCATTAGGAAAAGATGCTACAAGACCACTTGTTACAGATCATAGTACACCAATAGAAAAGAACTTCCAGTTTATAGTAAGTTCAGGTTACTACAGCCACTTGCTTGAAGCAACATACTTTGACACAGCAAACACAAGAGTAACTTTCAAAGATGTTGGTTTAGGAAACAGCTTTAAAGTAACAGCTGCTGAGGGTGATACTGGAACATTCTACTTGGATGGATATGCATATACTTTCACAGCAAGTTACACAGCTGGTACAGCAAATTTTACTAGCTTTGGAACAGACATTGAAGGAGAAATATGGACACCATCAGAGGCAAAGGTTAAAATATCAAGTGCAGCAAACATTACTGGACTTGTGGAATTCACCGAATACCGTAAGGGACCAGGAGATGGTGCTGCTGCTAATGTCAAGCATATCAATGTGACAGTAACTGATGCAGGAGCAGGTACCACAGATAAGATAACAACAAGCACACCAACATCAAATGATGCAAACTTTGGCACAATGACTTCATGGGACAGCAAAACAAACTACTATGATGGCTATACAAGATGGGGAACATATGTTGAGTATGAGACCCCAACAGGCGGACAGAATCCAGTGACAATAACTTATCCAATTGCTGAAGCAACAGCAGATGTCTACATCACAAGCGGTGTTGTTTCAACAACTTCAGCAGGAGGAGAAATAGGCGGACTTACTCAGGTAGATGTTGCATCAGCTATGTTGGACTCAGAAGTAATTGACTGGACAGCAACCAATGTCATTGTAGTTGGTGGGCCATGTGTCAACACAGTAGCAGCAGAGCTTATGGGCAATCCAGCAGATTGCGCAGCAGGCTTCGAAGAAGGCAAAGCAAAGATTAAACTGTTCGAAGATGAGAACGTTGCTTTGTTAGTAGCTGGTTACTCTGCAGATGACACAAGGAGAGCATGCACTGTAATGAAGAACTACAAAGACTATGCAGCTGACCTAGTTGGTACTGAAGTAGAGATGACAGCAACCACTGATGCAGACATAGAACTTGCTGCACCTGTAGTTGAATAAAGCTGAATAAGCTTTTTTTCTTTTTTTTCTTTTTTAAATTTTTTCTAAGATTTTAAAAATCTAACATGATAAAACTCGAGTAGTATTAGGTGTATAGTGCCGTGACATATGTCACTAGCAATCTTTTTTGTTTAGAAAAGCTTGCTGAATGAATGATAAATATCTGCGGGAGTCTTGTTTTCTAGGCTGCTGTGCGGTCTATAGTGGTTGTATCTCATCCTGAATAATTCTAGATTATTGTTACAGAACTTTAGTTCTTCGTCCATTGTTTTGAAGAGCCTTTCTACTTTGCCGTTTGTGGTTGGACTATGTATTTTGGTTCTGATATGTTTTATTCCTCTTCTTCTGCACCATCTATCAAATCTGCTGTGCTTGCTTTTCAGACCATAAGCACTTCCATTGTCTGTCAGAATCTGTTTTGGATTGCCATATTTTTTGATGAGCTCGTCGAGAATATGTGTCACTACTTTGGTTGTAACTTGCTTTAGTTTCACTAAAGCCAGGCTGTATCTAGAACAGTCATCAAGAACTGATAAAGTGTAACAGTTGAACAATTCTTGTTCATCTGTATGATCAATCTGCCATAAACTGT
>Ga0265595_1001967_pt1 | contig 14812 bp, 17 predicted proteins | sample saktaG_15_FD_190148 | JGI IMG/M metagenome (GOLD analysis project Ga0265595, IMG submission 190148) | Saline water microbial communities from Sakinaw Lake, British Columbia, Canada - sak_2013_06_06_50m | ecosystem: Environmental > Aquatic > Non-marine Saline and Alkaline > Saline ... | reverse complement strand
TCGATCTAACTCGCTAAGAATAGTTTCTCTAATTTCACTTGTTTTTATTTCTTCTTTATCTTCCAGTGCAGAAACTACTGTCGCTGTCACTTGCTCTACTACTTCATTTTTTCTTTCTTCTGGGATATCAGTCGGTTGAGCAGCGCCAGCAATTGACTTTCTAATTTTTTCGGAATCAAATGGTTCTTTTGTTCCGTCTTTTTTAATAACTTCAGCCATAATTTATAAATATTTTATTTAACTTAAAATCGAAACGACCTTTTTAATGTCTTGTTCTATTTTAAATCTTTTTAAAGAGTTTGTCTAATTTTTGATTAATAATTTTTCAAATAAAAATGGATACTTATTTTATTAAGTATCCATCTTTTTTAAGAGATTTTATAATATCTTTACTTATGAGGGTTAAATTCAATTCTTTAAGTGAGTTGATAAGAGAAAATGTAGTTTCTGTTATTTCAGCCCCTGGCTCAATAGATCCTGTAATACCAGCGAAGAAAGTACTGACTATTACCTTAACCTTAGTATGCGGTGTTGTCCCCTTAAATTTTTTATAAGGGATGAGCTTTAAAATTCTAATGTTAGGAAGTTCCTCTCCTATCTCTTTTCTAATGGCCACTTCTTCAGATTCTCCTTCTTCTATTCTACCTCCTGGTAATATCCAGAAGTCACCCTCGCGTATTTTAGTCAATAAGAGATAATTTCTGTTAACGACCACTATCATGTTTACAGCCTTTTCCATTTTTTGTTCACTCCTTTTTTTATTTTTAAATCCTTAAACTTAAACTAAGATTGCTATTTATTCTATATTTATATTATATCAGATTTTATTTAAAAGTCAATTTGTAATAAAAAAAATAGCGAATATTCACTTAATATATAATATATTAACTTAATATTCGCTATATAGAATTGGAGCCCCCGGCAGGAATTGAACCCGCGACTTCATGCCTTCTCAGACATGCACTCTAATCTCAACTGAGCTACGGAGGCTCAAATTTTTAAATACTTTCTATTGTTATATTACTATTTTAAAAGAATTTGTCAAGAAAAAAGAGATTGATGAACAATCTCTTTTTTTTATTGAAGGAAGAATAAAACATTAAGATTTAAGGGTTTTTTTCATTTTATCCAAATAGTAGTAAAATCCCTTATCTTTGAATTCGTTCAGAAATTCTTCTTCAACTTTTTTTATCGTATCCTTAAAGCACTTTCTAATATCAGCAGACAACATAATATGCCAATGATCTGTCAGATAAACCATATCACTATACATGCTAATATGATTCCTGACTACCTCTGCACTATAAGTTTTTTCTTGTTTCTTCTCTTTTTCCAATTTTTCTGTCTTTCCCGACATTTTATTCCTCCTTTTAAGTGATTTTTGGTGAAAAAAGATACAATTTCAAAAGTTCAATATCTATTTTTAGAGGAGTTAGTTTGGCTAATATTTTACGAGTAGTAGAATCTGCAACGTCATCAATTAATCGAAGAAAAGGTTGATTTTTCCCAGCATAATCTTTTACTATACTAGGAAAAACTGTAATAACAGTTTCTTTGAAGTAGGATTCTCCTTGAAGTTCTTTAAATATTTTATTCCTTAAAATTTCCGCCTCTTTTATCTTTAGCCCGTGAATTTCAATATTCGGCATTCCTTGCCTCCTTTTTTAATTTTTAAATTTTTAAACTAAATAAAATAGTTTAAACTAGGATCGTTATTTATATTATATCAAGTTTTATTTAAAAGTCAATATCGTCGTGCTTATTATATATTTATTAAAAAAGAAATTAAATAGAGGAGCAATATTTTATTATAATAATGCTCCTCTTTTAAAACACAACCATACTAACTATTTATACTATTTTAGTTAGCCGTAATCGTGATCTGACCAAAATGGATATCTTTTCATTATATTTACCTCCTCTTTACAAACTGTAATTATACGACAAACCAATGCCTCGGCTATATTTGCTTAGCTACTGTTGTATTTTACCCAAAGTAGTCTTTTCATACAATCACCTCCCCTCTTAAGTTTTCAAATAACTTGTAAGCGCATACTCGTGCTTAATTAATATAACAAACAACTAATAATTTTTCAATAAATATTTCTCTTGATAAAGAAAATAGCGAATATTCTTTTAATATATAATATATTAAATTAACATTCGCTATATAAAATAGAGCCCCTGGTCGGATTCTGACCAACTATCGAAAATCACCATGCCTCTTTTTCGTCTTCACTTTGCCAATTAAAATTTAAATCTCTCCATAGCAAAAGATTTAGAGATCTTTTAGCGATGTTGTTTTAAGCTCGCTATTAACTTTAAACAACTCTATGATAGGTTGATATTCGATATGCTCTCAACGTGTTGAGCTACAGGGGCCCAAATTTTTTAAGTAACTATAATATAATATGATTACATTGTTATATTACTATTTTTGAAAAGATTTGTCAAGAAAAGAGAGGTAATATTTATACCTCTCTATTTTTTCCCCGATGCTTACAGAAAGTTATGGCTACTTTCTTCCCTTCTTTCCGAATTCTTTTTACATAACTCCCGCACTTTTCTTCTTCGGGATAACTACAAGGTGAACATCTAAGTCCGTATTGACAAATTTCAAACATATGAGGACTAAATAATACACATTTTTTAATATCTCTCATTGTTTTACCCCCTTCAAATTTTTAAATAACTTATATTAATATTTAGTTAAAAAGAGAATCCCGTGATTAAATAAAATGCTCCGTTTACCAAGGGAATTATTATTGGAAAAAGGAAAAAGATAAAAAATATTAAAATAAATAATTGATATTGATATAAAAATGTCTTTATATTATCAAATTGTTTAGGTAAAAAAGTAAAAAGGATATGCGAACCATCTAAAGGAGGAATGGGTAATAAATTAAAAATAGCTAAGATGAGGTTTATCCAAACTATATAACTGAAAATAGTTATTAAATTTATGGCAACTTGAGTAGAAAATAAATAAGGAATAAACCTTAAACTGATTCCAAAGAATAAAGCCATAAAAATATTTGCCAATGGCCCGGCCAAAGCAACTTTTGCTTGACCATAAACCTTGTCTCTTAAATTATAAGGATTTATGGGAACTGGCTTGGCCCATCCAAAGATTATGCCTGCTTGGGAAATAATTAACAACAAAGGCACCAGTATTGAGCCAATGGGATCTAAATGATTTATAGGATTCAAAGTTAACCGACCGGCTAATTTTGCTGTTGGGTCTCCAAGATAATCCGCCATTAAGCCATGAGAAACTTCGTGAATAATAACAGAGAAGAGAAAAATTAAAATTATAAAAATTAATATTATTTCCATTGCAATTTTTTTAAAAATATATTACTATAACAATATCTTATTATACCAATATGTCCAGAGTTTGCCAAATTTGCGGTAAAAAATCAATAATGAAGCGAAAGCTGAATAAGCTTAGAGGAAAATATAATCCTACTCCTAAAAAAAGAAAATACCCAAATCTTCAATGGGTTACTTTGTCTGATGGAAAGAGAGTAAAAGCATGTACAAAATGTATTAGAACCCTCTCTAAAGTTAAAAAATAATATTCTAGAGCGTAGTATAATAGTTAATAATGATATCGTTTCATTAAAAGGGCATTAGAGACAACGCTTATTGAGGAAAAAGCCATAGCTAAAGCGGCAATTGCTGGATTGAGCAACCAGCCAGTCAGCGGATATAAAATCCCGGCAGCAATAGGAATACCAGCGCTGTTATAAAAGAAAGCCCAAAAAAGATTTTGTTTTATTTTTCTCAAAGTATATTTACTTAAATCAATAGCTTTAACTACATCTCGCAAGTCGTCTTTTATTAAAACTATTTCTCCGGTTTCCATGGCAATATCAGTACCAGAACCCAAGGCAATACCTAAGTCAGCTTGAGCTAAAGCTGGAGCATCATTAATACCATCACCAACCATAGCTACAATACTATTTTGCTGTTGTAGTTTTTTTATTTCTGCTGACTTTTCTTGAGGCAACACCTCAGCTAAAACACGATCTATGCCTAGTTGTTTAGCTATTGCTTCACCTACGCGCCTATTATCTCCAGTTATTATCGCTATTTTTTTACCCAATTTATGTAACATATCTACTGCTTCCTTAGAATGCTCTTTCAAGGTATCAGCAACAGCAATTACTCCAATAACATTTCTATCATAAGCTAAAATCATTGTTGTTTTACCTAAATCTTCTAATTTTACTAACTCTTTTTCAATAAAATCTATATTGATATCATTTTCTCTCATTAATTTTTTTGTTCCCAATAAAATTCTTGTCTTTTCTAATTGAGCAATAACGCCTTTACCAGGTATAGTTCTAAAATCTGTGACATCTAACAAAGCCAAGTTTTTTTCTTTAGCTTTTTGGATAACAGCTTGAGCTAAAGGATGTTCGGAATTTTTTTCTACTGATGCTGCAATTTGTAAAATTTTTAATTTTGAATTATCATTTTGAATCTCTATGATGTCAGTCACGATTGGTTCACCTTTAGTTAGAGTACCAGTTTTATCAAAAACAACTATATCTACTTTTTGGGCCATTTCTAAAGCTTTACTGGTTTTGATCAAAATGCCGTTTTGGGCTGCTAGTCCTGTTCCCATCATTACTGCTGTTGGTGTTGCTAACCCCAAGGCGCAAGGACAGGCAATAATAAGGACGGCCACAAAAACCGTTAAAGCAAAACTAAAAGATTGTCCCAAAATAATCCAAATAATAAAAGCTAAAACAGCTATTATAATTACCGTAGGAACAAAATAGAAAGAAACTTTGTCAGCCAGAAGTTGAATCGGCGCCTTAGATCCTATTGCCTCTTCTACTGTTTTAATAATTTGGGCCAGCATTGTATCTTTGCCGATTTTTGTTGTTTTAAACTTTAAAACTCCTGTCTTATTAATTGTTGCGCCAATGACTTGGTCCCCTTTCTTTTTCTCAACAGGAATGCTTTCTCCAGTGATTGCTTTTTCATCAACCCCAGAATAGCCATCAATCACAATCCCATCAACTGGAATTTTTTCACCAGGTTTTACCAAAATAACATCACCAACCTTTACTTCAAAGATTGGGGTCTTTATTTCTTGCCCATTTTTAATAACTGTTGCTTCCTTTGGTTGCAATCCAATTAGTTTCTTGATAGCCTCACCAACCCTTCCTTTAGTAACTGTTTCTAAGTATTTGCCAAGTGAAATAAAAATAAGGATAAAAACAGCACTTTCATAATACAAATGAGGAGGTAATTTCTGAATACCCAGCCAAAAAGAAGTGGAGACCGCAAGACTGTAAAAATAAGCACTAGCTGTACCAATAAAAATTAGAGAATCCATATTAGGCTTTAGCCGTATCAAATGCTTAAAGCCAGAAAGCCAGAGATTAAAACAAACTAAAATCACAATGGTTGCTAGAATAAATTGAATAAGAATATTCCATTTTTCGAAAAATTGCGGGATTGGCAAACCAAGTATCCCACCCATAACAATGTAAATAAGAGGTAAGCCAAAAATAAAAGAAAAAACAAATCGTTTTTTAAATTGTCTTATTTCTTGGGTCTTTTGATAGTCGTCTACTTCTTCCTTAATATCTCCCTCTGCTTTATATCCTAATTTTTGAATAATTTTTTGGATTTTTTCAATTTCAATTTCTTCGGGATTAAACTCTAAATTGGCCTTTTCCGAAGCAAAATTGACATTAACTTTAAAAACGCCCTTCTCTTTCTTAAGAGTATTTTCTATAGTCGTCGCACAAGAAGCGCAATGCATTCCTTGAATTTTAAGAATAGTTTTTGTCATATTTTTCATAAATTGTTATAATAAGCCGAAATTTTTATTTTCTAATAGGACTTAAGGACCTTGGCAGCCACATTGACAACTACTACCCGAAGGTAAATCAAGTGATTCTTGATACGAATCTTGAGAAGTTGGTTGCTCGTCTTTTTCTATAACTACAAATTTTCCCCAAACCATTTGCATCCAGCAGGAAAATTTAATATCTCCTAATTTTTCAGGCACAAATTCAATAATGTTTTCCCCTTGTTCTAATTTTTTTCTAATATTATACTCCGGCATGATAATTTCATCAGTGCAACGAGTCATTTGTTTGACATTGATAACCCAGCGTACCGGAATATCTTTTTTTACAAAAAGCACATTAGGAGAATAACCACTGTAAATCAAATCCATTTCAACAACTTGATACTCTTCTATATCACCAGTAACTAAATATCCTGTTTGACTGATGGCTTCATTAAAAATAAAATTATGAAAACCATATCCAAAATTTATTAAACCACGATTGAACATAAATAAACCTAAAATTATCACTATAGCGCCCGAAAGTTTCATTACTTGTTTAATTTTTTCTTGGCTGATTAAAGAAATAAAACTGCCAAAACCAAACATTAAAGGCACTGTTCCGGCCGCATAAATTCCCATTGACAAGGCTCCTCGTATAATGCTTCCTGAAGCCAGAGCATAAATCTGCATTGCCTGTAATGGTCCACAAGGCATAAAACCATTTAAAAGACCAATAATAAGCGGACCTTTGGGCTTACGAGTATGACGCTGGCTATAAAGAAATCTGGCAATAAAAGATGGAGTTCTTAATTTAACTTTTTCCAGCCATTTAAAATTTGTTAGCAATGATAGGCCCATCAAAATCATAAAGGTTCCTGCTACTAAAACAATAACTCCCGTAAAGGTTGGATTTATAGCAAAAAATGAACCAAAACCGCCAAGAACTGCACCAATGGCAGTATAAGAAATCATCCGTCCTATATTATATTGTAAATGAGGCGAAGAAGAATTTATTTTTTTATCTTGGTTATTGACATGGTGTCGGGCTGTATAGGCAACCACTAATCCACCACACATTCCTACACAATGGAAACTTGCCAAAACACCGATTAAAAGAATCAACCAATAGCTTATTTTTTGTTCATTTAATTTAGAAAGAAGTTCTAGGAGACCAAAATGTTTAATCAAATAGTACCCTAAAATAAACAAAACTAATAAAATCCCAGCCGTAATTAATCTTTTTAAAGATTGCTTTGGAGATTTTTGGCGAGTTGGTTTCTCTTTAACTTTGTAATTCAGTTTTTCAATTGTTTCAAAAATTTTCTTTTGAGAAATCTTTTTATCATCAAACTCTATTTGGCAATCCCCTGTCTGATAATTAACATCAATATCTTTGACCCCTTCTAACACATCAACTTCAGTTTCGATTAAAGTTTTACAACTTTTGCAATGAATGCCTTTAATTTGAATCTTTATTCTTTTGAGCATATATTTTATTTTTAAACTTATAAAAAAATAAACTTGTTTATTTATTAAAAAGTTTAGTAACCTCAAGGATTTCTTTGATCATTTCCTGCTTTCTTTTTTCGTTTTTCGTTTTCATTGCTTTTTTAAAACAACTATTCAGATGTCCTTCCATCAACATTTGATGAGCGGATTTCAAAAGTCCGATGACTGCTAAATTTTGCTGCATAATATCAATACAGTATTCATTGTTTTTGACCATTTCAGTAATTTTTGAAATTAGACCTTGAGCTTTTTTAAAATTAATAAGAGTTTTTTCTTTTTGAGTAGGCATAATTTTGAAACTTAGTAGTTAAATTATCCATACCCCGACCATAGGTATGGGTCTATATTCAATTTATCAAAAAATAAAACTTAAGTCAATAGCAATCTACCCTTGTCTATATTTTTAAGAACCAATCAAAAAGCCCTATCATTTATCCATTAATCTCAGAAATGAATCTAAGACGGGAATCGCTTACTAAACATTACATTTAATAAATATGAATCCCTATTAAGAAGTGTTTGTCTAAGAATTTGTATGGACAACAATAGGACTTGTACTTTTATTATAGCTCCTTGAAAATGCCTGTCAATGTCTGTCTAAAGTCATTAAAGACCTAGAGCCTTAACCATCTGCTTTATTAAGGAAACCACAACTGGAGCTGCTAATAAACTGTAGGAATTAACCCCCTCATCGTCTAAAACTTGCCATGGCTTTTCAATTACATTCACCTTAGAGCTTTCTGGAAGCCACTCATAGCTATATTCCGGAGTAATTTCATAATCATCAACATTCTCCATTGCTTTCTCCACTGGAATACAATTTCTTAAAAGAACTTTGGGAATTCCATATAGAGAAAAAGCCTTTTCAATTAATTCGCCATCTGTTTTTAATCTTTCTTTAATAGGTTCATTCCCTAATTCGTCCCCTTCTTTAAAAACCATTCTGGCTCCATTGCAATCAGGATTGTCACACATTAAATAAAATTCACCACTTTTTCCATCATACCCTTGTTTCAAACTAGGAAGCAATTTAAGATTTCTGGAAGTCTGACACTTAGGACAAACTCTCCTCCATTTGATTCTTTCATCAATCACAGTTCCTGGAACATCAATCAAAATAAAAAGATCTGGATCTTCCCTATAGCCAATCAATTCGCGAAAAAACAATGAGTAAGAAACTTGGTCTAAACTTCTAGGAAAACCATCAATAAAAAAAGCTTTTCTTCCCCTTTTTGCTATTTCCATTTTTGCCAAAGCCAAAATTAATTCAGAAGGCAAAAGGGATTTTGTACTTCTTTTCTCCAAAGCAGAAATTATTTCTTCTAGAGATAAATATCCTCTATAATTCTTTTCTAAAAATGAAATTAGTTCTTTTTTCTTATCTTTATCCCTAACAACCTCATCTAACTGCCTTACGGTGTCGCCAAGGGAAAAATGTTCTATTTTATCCTTCCCTATTACTTCTCTAAACATTTTGGCATAAGTTCCTTTGCCAGAATTCTTTTTTCCTAATAGATAAGCAATAAAAGTTTTTTCCTTTAAATAATCTTTCAGTTTTTTAATTTCTTTTCCTGCTTTTAATTCAAAATAAATTCCTCTTTCTTTGGGATCTGCTAAATTAAATTTTTGGGTTACTCCTTTGATTTTAGTTTTAAAAACCGGAAATTCAGTATTTTTCATATTTAAAATAAGATCAATAATATAATTTTCTAATAAAAAGACTTTTATAATTCTGTCTTAACCATAAAGTCTTCGCCTGAGGAAATAATTTTAATATCTCCATCTTGATCTGTCCTTAAAATCTTTATACCAAATTCCTCAAGATTTTTCAAGACAATCTCATGGGGATGCCCATAATAGTTATCTTTATCACATGATATAACAGCAATATCTGGTAGAATATTTTCTAAAAATTCTTTGGAAGTAGACGTTTTACTGCCATGATGACCAACCTTTAAAACATCCGAACCAAAATTGCCATCCTCTTTAGACATTATTTTATTTTCGGAAACCTTTGTGATATCGCCCGTAAAAAGAAATGAATTATTTCCAAAACTTAAACGAGAAACAATTGAAGTATCATTGCTGTCTTTAATTTCCTCTCCTTGTAAACTTTCAAAAGGATAAAGAATATCTAAAGAAACTTTTCCTATTTTTATCTCTTGAGAACTATGAGCAATTATGATTTCGGCATTTTCTTTTTCAATCATTTCTTTCCATTTCTCATATTGAGACGTATTGCGCACAACCCCTGTCCATAAAATTCGCTTAACATTATAACTCTCTAAAACGCTTAAAAGTCCTGTCATATGGTCTGCTTCTGGATGCGTTAGAATAATAAGGTCAATTGTTTTATCCCAAAAAGGCATTTCCTTTGCTAATTTTTCCAGAATCATTGAATTAGGCCCGCCATCAATCAGAATCTGATTTTTATAAGGTGTTTCAATAAAAATAGCATCTCCTTGTCCAACATCAAAAAATGTTACTTCCAGGGAATTATCCCCATTCAAGTAAAAGATAATCTGCCAGATAACCAGATTAGATAAAAATAAAAAAAGAATTGATAAAAGAATCAATTTTCTCCTATCTATCATTTATTTTTTGTTTAATTCTTTAAGCAATTTCTCAATATCAATACCGTATGTCTCACAAACTTGTCCGAGTTTCAAACTTTCAATCTCAAATTTTGCCATTGGACAAGTTAAACAAGGCAAATTATACTTTGCCAAAATCTCTTCCGCTCCTTTCCCCTTCAAAACTTCAGATAAAATAGTGTTTTTAGTAATCATGATGTTAACCAACCACCATCTACTACCATGGTATGGCCTGTTATGTATTCGCTTTCATTGCTTGCCAAGAAAGCAACAGCATTAGCTATATCATCTGGTTCGCCAATTCTTCCATAAGGGATCTTAGAAAGTAAAGCTGTTTTTATGTTCTCGTCAGCCAATAGATCCTTTGTCATATCTGTATCAATAACTCCAGGAGCTACAGCATTAACATTAATTTTATATTTTCCCAAATCCAAAGCTAATTCTCTGGTAATATTTACAACTCCTCCTTTTGCCGCGCAATAAATACTAGATAAATCAAAACCAACAAAGCCAGCAATGCTTGCTATGTTAACAATTTTGCCATATTTTTGTTTTTTCATTTCTGGAATAACATTTTTTATACACAAAATTACTCCTCTTAAATCCACTGACAAAAGTTTATCTATTTTTGAAGTATCCATATTTTCCAATTCCTCCTGAATAAATATGCCTGCATTATTTACTAAAATATCTATTCTGCCAAATTTTTTCTTTGTTAATTGAATAACCTTTTTAATCTCTTCTTCGTTTGCTACATCTAATTTTAGGGCTAATCCTTCCTCTCCTAACCCTTCAATCTCTTTAACAACTTCTTCGCAATCATTTTGGTCTATATCAGTGACAACAACTTTAGCACCATTTTTTGCTAAGTTTAAAGCAATTGCTTTTCCAATCCCCCTTCTGGCACCAGTGACAATAGCCACTTTATTTTTTAAATCTTTGTACATAATTAATTATTAATAATTTTTTTAAGTTTTGTTAAATGATTTCGACTTTCACTTTTTTTATTGCTTCTTTGACCAACCCCTTAACATCAAGTTTTTTCTCCTCCTCTTTTACCTCTTTCAAATTAGCCCTTGTTTCAGGATGTTTGGGTAAAAATCTCTGGCAGCAATCTTGAGCTGGTAAAATTGAAACATCAAATGTGCCTATTTCTTTACCTTTTTTTATTATATCTTCTTTATCCATTCCTATCAATGGTCTTAGAACTAGTGATTTTATTGTTTCCTGGATCACTCCAATATTCTCCAGAGTTTGAGAAGCTACTTGCCCAACGCTTTCCCCGGTAATCAAAGCTTTTATCTTCTCCTTTTCAGCTAGAACTTCAGCAATTTTAAACATAAACCTCCGATACAAAACTACTCTTAATTTAGCTTTAGTTTTCAGTAAAATTTCCTTCTGGATATTTAAAAATGGAATTAAATAAAGATTTGATTGAAACTGGAATTTATTTAAAATTTTAACAATCTTTTTAACTTTTTCAATTGAGGCCTGTTCGGTGAAAGGAAAACTTGTAAAATGCAGAAAGATTATTTTGATTCCTCTTTGCATTCCATAAAAACTTGCTACTGGCGAATCAATCCCTCCAGATAATAAAGACATTGCTTTTCCGCTCACACCAACTGGCAGCCCTCCTAATCCTCTGACTTTTTCTAAATAAAGAAAAGCATATTTTTCCACAATTTCAATAAAACAAGTTATATCCGGATTTTTCAGATTTACTCTAAACTTTAAACTTTTGGCATTGAGTTTTTCAAAAATATACTCTCCTACTTGCTCATTAATCTGCTGAGAGGTTAAATAAAAATCTTTTTCTGCTCTTTTCGTCTCAACCCTAAAAGTTTTAAATTCTTTATCTTCTAAAATTTCAAAAGATTTTTTCTTTATCTCTTCCATGTCTTGTCCGCAATTCACAGCAAAACTAAAATATGCAATGCCAAAAACATTTTTTAATGCTTGTCTAATTTTATCCTCTTCCGCTCTTTTGTCTATTTTAATCAAGATTCTTCCTGAAATTCTTCTTATATTTTTTATGCCGTTACAGGAATTTATAATAAAACTCGTTTTGATGTTTCCCATCAATCCTTCTTCAAAAAATTTCCTGTTCTTACCTTTTAATCCAATCTCTGCATAATGACAAATTATAGAATCATATTTCATAATATTAACCTTTAATTATCCCGCCACCTAAAAGTTCTACACCCTTGTAAAAAACTATTGACTGACCTGAAGTAATTGCTCTTTGCGGTTTATCAAAAACCACTTTATATTTTTTAGATTTTATGTCTTTTACAATTTTAGCACGAGATGAACAAGTTCTATATCTAACTTTAGCCATTACTTTTAATGGTAATTTTGGTTCTCTCCCTGAAATCCAATTTATATCTTTTACTATTAACTCCTTGCTTTCTAAGTCCTTTTTACTTTCCGTAACTATTAAAATATTCTTTTTAATATCTTTTTTTAAAACATATAATGGCTTTTTTCCTGAAATATTTATTCCTTTTCTCTGCCCTATTGTATAAAACCACAACCCATTATGTTTGCCAATGACTTGACCTTTAGTATTAACAATATCTCCTGGATTCTTTTTAAGATGTTTTAATAAAAAATCATTGCAAGTATTTTTAATAAAGCAAACTTCTTGGGACTCTTGAATATCTAACACCGGCAATTTAAATTCTTTAGCCAAATCTTTAATTTGTTTTTTAGTATATCCCCCAACTGGAAATAAAATATGTTTTAATTTTCTTTGGTCCAACTGCCACAAAAAATATGTTTGATCTTTTTCTTTATCTTTTGCTTTTAACAATTTTTGGGCTTGCACCCGAGCGTAATGTCCTGTAGCTAAAAAGCTAATTTCCATCTTTTTTGCTTTTTCTAATAAGAGTCCAAATTTTATTTCTTTATTACAAACTACACATGGGTTTGGGGTTGTTCCTTTTCTATACCCCTCTAAAAAATAATCAACAACTCTTTTTTTGAATTCCTTTTCAAAATTAAAAACATAAAATGGAATTTTTAGAATTTTCGCTATTTTACGCGCCCTATTCTCAGCCTCTGGAGAACAGCATCTATTCCATTCGCCTTGCAGTCTACCATCTTTGGGCGCTGACCAAAACTTCATGAAAACCCCAATTACATTAAAACCAGCACTTTTCAGAAGAGCAGCAGCAACCGAACTGTCTATTCCCCCCGACATGGCCACAATTATTTTCTTATTTTTCTTATTTATCATTTTATTTTTTTGTCTATCTTATTTTTACCTCTTAAATTTTTTCTTTAATTTTATATATTTTTTATACTTTCTCTCTAATCTAGTTTGATTTGTAGATCCTTTATATAAAAAACTTAATATCCTAAAAATTTGAGAACCAGTATATTGAAGCCTGGATGCTTTATTATTTTTAGCTAACGGATAAATCTTTACTCTATTTACATTACACTTTTTTACGAGAATATCTTGAACTTGTTTTAATAATGACTTATAGCCAGCTATTTCAAATTGAACATGAGTAATCTTTTTTCCGCTTAGAGAACCATCGCCATCAAATACACCTCGAATAAAATGGAGCATTAAACAATCTGGAACTCTTATATTCCCAATTCTTAAACTTTTATTTGGCTTTACTCCTAATTTTAGAAGTGAATCAAAAATTTTATCGGATGAGTAAAGACCAAAGTGAACACTGTTATTACTTTTAGTATAACCGATCCTAGAATTACTCTTAATTGCCTTCTTGAATTTTCTTAAATGTTCCACATCGGAACGGTTTAAGGTTATATAGAAAATTTTATGTCCTTCCTTATTAAAATATAAACACCCATCAGCTACAATAAAACCCAACCAATATGCTGATGTATAATTTAATTTTGTGAAAAAACTATCATCGCAAATATATTTTTTCTTAAATCTTCCCAGATTCGGTAAATGTATTCCGAATTTATTTAGCGTACCTAAAATAGTATTCCTGCCACAATTAAAAATTTTTGCTAATTCCGGAGCAGAATATTTATTAGTTTTTGCTAATCTTAATAATTTTTTAAGTTTTAATCTATTACTAAATACTTTTACGCCATAATTTTTCATGGTTTTAACGCAATCTTTATTTTTTAAAAACTTTCTTTTCTAGCTCGACATATTCTTTATATCTTCCTTCTGTTATTTTAAGTTGTTTTTGAACTTTCCCATGCCTTTCTTGAAGGTTTTTTGGAATTGATAATTTATTTTTGGAAAAGTAGTTGTATATTGCTTCGTGGAGGGCATCATCAGCAAGAACCGAACAGTGCACTTTTATCCCTGGCAATTTTCCAGTCTTTCTCAAAACGTCATCTTTCGTAATTTTAAGGGCGTCTTTCAAAGTTTTTCCTTTAGCCAAAGTGGTTATCATACTACTAACAGCAATGGCAACAACACATCCAAACGTTTCGAACTTCACATCAATAATTTTTCTTTTTCCTGTTTTCTTATCCTTTTTAACTTTAATATATAGCCAGATTACGTCACCACAAATTAAATTACCCACTTTACCTACCCCATCAGGGTTTTTTATCCTGCCCATATTCTTAGGGTTCTTAAAATGTTCAATTATTTTTTCAGAATAAATATTCATGTTATTACATTCTAAAACCTTTTTTAAAAGGTGAGATTTTTCTTAATCTCTTAATTATTCCTGGCAAGATCCTTAAAACAAAATTTATATCTTTTGCTTCTGTCCATCTTCCTAAACTTAATCTCAAAGAACCATGGGCTTCTTCGTGTTTTAATCCAATTGCCAAAAGCACATGGCTTGGTTCTAGCTTGGCAGAAGAACAAGCAGAACCAGTTGAACCGGCAATCCCTAAAAGGTCAAGTTGAATAACCAAAGATTCTCCTTCAACAAAAGAAAAG
>Ga0265595_1001966_pt1 | contig 14829 bp, 15 predicted proteins | sample saktaG_15_FD_190148 | JGI IMG/M metagenome (GOLD analysis project Ga0265595, IMG submission 190148) | Saline water microbial communities from Sakinaw Lake, British Columbia, Canada - sak_2013_06_06_50m | ecosystem: Environmental > Aquatic > Non-marine Saline and Alkaline > Saline ... | reverse complement strand
AACGGGCTCTTCAGCGGCTGGCTGGCTATTGCATGCCATTACCAGGGTCACGATTAAGACGAATGCTATTACGATAGGTGCGAGAATCTTCAATGTAGTTTCCTCCCGAGAGTTTATTTTTTCTGACTTTTTTGACTTCCCTTGAGTATATTTAGATTGAATATGCTGGATACATTATATATTATTTTTCCGATTTGTCAATGGCAGTATTTTTCTACTCTTCTGCTATTTCCGGTTGGAAAAACTCATTCATTTTAATCTTTATGGGAGTTACCTCCTGTATTTCCCCTTCTTTTATTGAGATTTTTACGATTTGTCCCTCCATGGTTTCTTTGGAGAATCCTTGGTCAAAGACAAAGTTTCCCAAGCTGTAAAAAATATGTTTTCCTTTGTAGATTTCTTGTTTTTGGACAACATGGGGGTGGTGGCTTATTACGGCATCCGCTCCGTAATCAATGGCCAGCTGGCTGAAGTGCTTTTGGGCCGTGTCCGGCTCTGCCTTGTATTCTTCCCCGATGTGAAAGGAAACTATTACGATGTCGGCTTTTTCTTTAGCTGATTCAATTCCTTGTTCCAGTTTTTCTTCGGTCAGCCAGGCGATTCCTGCCGTCGTTGTCCCTGCCGCCCAATTAGGCGAACCGAGATTGGTATATGACAGGAAAGCTATCTTTGTTCCGTTCAGCTCTTTAATTACGGGGGAGTAGGCTTCATCTTGATTCAACCCTCCGCCGGTATGATCAATTTTCGCTTCTTCTAATCTTGATAGCGTGTTTGTCAGAGCCTCTTTTGTGTAATCAAGCATATGGTTATTGGATAGAGACAGAATATCAAACCCGGCATAGGTTAAACCCCCAATCGCTTTCGGATCCATCCTGAAAGAATAAATACTGCCTGCTTTCACTCCTTTGTCGGAAATCGGCCCTTCCAGGTTTCCGACAAGAATGTCAGCTTTTTGGAGATAGTCGGCAATTTTGAGAAACGGGAACTTATAATCTCCTTTGCCTTCTCTGTTGATGTAATCTTCCACTCCCCGGTCCAGCATAATGTCGCCCGTAAAGAGAAGGGTTGAGGTCGGGCTCTCTTTTTCGGGTGATTCTTTAGGCGGCACTTCGAGAGTTTTAGGCTCGATTAAAAAAGAAAGCAGGACGAATAAAACTACGCCAAAAAGGACGGCTAATGCGGTTAGATATATGATTTTGTTCAACGGCTTTGCCATTGCCTTATTATACCCCATCTGTATTGAGTTTTCTTGAGATTTGGAGTATAATGTAGTACTTGTATGAAAGAGGATTCAATAAAAATCAGGGGGGCAAGGGTGCATAATCTGAAAAATATTGATGTTGATATCCCCAAGAATAAACTGGTGGTGATTACCGGTCTTTCGGGATCCGGAAAATCTTCCCTGGCTTTTGATACTCTTTATGCCGAAGGCCAGAGAAGATATGTGGAATCTCTTTCCGCTTACGCCCGTCAATTTTTGGGAGTGATGGATAAACCCGATGTTGATAAAATTGAAGGAATTTCTCCGGCCATCTCAATAGACCAGAGAAAAGCGTCTCATAACCCTCGTTCAACGGTGGGGACCATTACGGAGATATATGACTATCTCCGTCTTCTGTTTGCCAGGATAGGAAAGCCTCATTGTCCGAAATGTGGGAAATTAGTTTCAAGCCAGACAATTGATCAAATCGTGGGGCAAATACTTAATTTACAAAAGAAAACGGAAATAAATGTTTTAGGGCCTGTGGTCCGCGGCAAAAAAGGAGAGCATCACGGGGTTTTAGAAGAAATCCAGAGAGCTGGCTTTGTCAGAGTGAGAATTGACGAAATAGTTTATAGGACCGAGGAGGCTCTTGAAAGAGTTCTGGACAGGAAGAAAAAACACGACATTGAAGTCGTGGTGGACAGATTAATAATTGATAAGGATTTGGATAAATCAAGATTGGTTGATTCTGTTGAAACAGCCTTAAAATTAGGCAAAGGAATGGTAATAATCAACCAAAAGGATAATGACTTGGTTTTTTCTGAACATTTCGCCTGCGAGGAGTGCGGCATATCTTTGCCGGAACTTGAACCACGCCTTTTTTCTTTTAATGCTCCTTACGGTGCTTGTCCTGCTTGCCATGGCTTGGGGACTAAACTTGAAGTTGATCCGAAGTTAGTTATTCCGAACACCAATTTAACATTATCTGAGGGGGCGATTTTTCCTTGGGCAAGGGCTTCCCATAAAGTGGGGAGACAGGGATTCTTTTGGCATAAACTTCAGGAATTTGCAGAGGCCGAGAATATTGATGTGGATGAGCCCGTTAAAGACCTTTCAAGAGAAAAGATTAATTTGATTTTGTACGGGAAAAACGGTTGGGAAGGGGTTATCCCTTGGTTGGAAAGGAGATATCACGAAACGGAATCGGACTGGTCTCGGGAAGAGATTGAACAGTATATGGTAGAGCGAATGTGCGAGGAGTGCAAAGGCAAGAGGTTGAAGCAGGAGGTTTTAGCCGTTAAGGCGGGAGAGAAATCAATAGACCAGATTGTTGAAATGCCGATTAGCGGGCTGCAAGGTTTTTTTGAAAAGATGCAAAAAACTCTTAAGGAAAACGAGAAGAAGATAGCTCAAGGGATTATAAAAGAGATGATAAATCGTCTGCAGTTTTTGATTGACGTCGGTTTGGATTATCTGACTTTGGACAGGAAAGCAGATACTTTGTCCGGAGGAGAAGAACAGCGAATAAGACTGGCTACCCAAATAGGGACAAAGCTTACGGGAGTTCTATATATTCTAGACGAGCCGTCAGTAGGTCTTCATTCTAGAGACCAAGGAAGGCTTATTGAAACGTTGAAGAAATTAAGAGACTTGGGCAACTCTCTTGTTGTGGTAGAACATGACCCTCAGACCATCAGATCGGCTGATTGGATAATTGATGTCGGGCCGGGAGCCGGAAAACACGGCGGGAAAATCATTTTTGAAGGAACCGAAAAAGAATTATTACGAAGCCATACTTTGACGGGAGATTATTTATCCGGCAGGAAAAAAGTTGAGATAAAGAATCAAAAGGTTAAGAAACAAATTCAGGAAAAATCTTCCGCCGAGAGATATCTAATAATCAAGAAAGCGGCAGAACATAATTTAAAGAACATTGACGTTAAGATTCCTATCGGCAAATTGACCTGTATTACCGGTGTTTCGGGTTCTGGCAAATCCTCTTTGATGAATGATATTCTGGCCAAGGCCTTGATGAAAAAGTTTTACAAAGCGAAAGAAGATCCCGGCCAGCATGAAACAATTCTTGGGCAGGAATTTTTGAACAAGGTGGTTTTGGTCGACCAGTCCCCAATTGGTCGCATTCCCCGTTCAAATCCGGCCACCTATACCGGAGCTTTCGCTTTGATAAGAGATATATTCACCCAGACAAAAGAGGCTAAAATAAGAGGATATCAGGCAGGCCGTTTTTCTTTTAATGTTAAAGGAGGAAGATGCGAAGCCTGTGAAGGACAGGGGGTGAAAAAGATTGAGATGTATTTTCTGCCTGATATTTATGTCCAATGCGCAGAATGCAAAGGGAAGAGATTTAACAGCGAGACTTTGTCGGTTGAGTACAAAGGAAAGAATATCGCAGATATTTTAAAAATGACCGTGGAAGAAGCAATGGAGTTTTTCAAAAATATTCCCCCTCTTCATTCAAAAATGAAAACCTTGAACGAGGTGGGTTTGGGATATATTGAGCTGGGGCAACCCGCTCCGTCTCTTTCTGGGGGAGAAGCCCAGAGGGTGAAACTGGCTACCGAGTTATCCCGTCAAGGAAGCGGCAGGAGCTTATATATCCTGGACGAACCTACAACCGGGCTTCATATGGAAGACGTGAAAAAGTTGCTGTTTGTTTTGAAAGAATTAGTTAAGAAAGGAAACACTGTTTTGGTTATTGAACACAATCTGGATGTTATTAAAAATTCGGACTGGGTAATAGATTTGGGGCCAGAGGGGGGAGAAAAGGGAGGATATATAGTAGCTGAGGGTTCTCCTCAAGAGGTGGCAAAGAGTAAAAAAGGATATACCAGTAAATATTTAAGGGAGGAATTAAAGCCTTGACACGACCTCATTGTTTGAATAATATTAAAAAGTAGAAATTAGCAATCAAAAGTCGCAAGTGATAAATTATTCCCTCAAGGGAAGAAATTATCCCCAGAGGTATAAATTTTCACTAACATCCAAATTTATGAACATCAAGCCATTATCAGACCATATTCTAATAGAGCCCATCAAAGAGGAAGAGAAAACCAAAGCCGGCATTCTTCTTCCTGAAACGGCCGAGAAAGAAAAACCCGAGCAGGGAAAGGTTATTTCGGTTGGTCCCGGCAGAAAGACCAACGAAGGGAAAATCATTCCTTTGGAGGTAAAACCCGGCCAAAAAGTTTTATTCACGAAATACGGGCCAAGCGAGATAAAGGTTTCAGGCAAAGAATATTTAATTGCCAGAGAAGAAGATATATTAGCAATAATCGAGTAATATTATGTCAAAACAAATTCTTTTTAGCGAAGCTGCCAGAAAAAAGTTAAAAGCTGGCATAGATAAAATCACAGACGCAATAAAGGTCACCTTGGGTCCGAAAGGCAGGTATGTTGTTTTGGATAAAGGATTCGGCTCTCCCGAGATTTGTGATGACGGGGTCACTATTGCCAAAGAGGTTGAATTGGAAGACAGAATAGAAAATTTGGGAGCGGAAATTATTAAAGAAGTTGCAGAAAAGACAAATGATATTGCCGGAGACGGCACGACTACGGCTGTGGTCCTAGCTCAGGCGATAACGGCAGAGGGTTTGAAAAACGTTGCCGCCGGAGCCGATCCTTTGGCTTTAAGGAGGGGCATTGAAAAGGGGGTCAAAGCAGTGGTTGAGAATCTTAAGCAAATGGCAAAGCCAATTTCCAAAAAGGAAGAGATAAGCCAGGTGGCTACCATTTCCGCCCAGAGCGAAGAAATCGGGAACATGATCGCCGAGATTATGGATGAGGTCGGCAAAGACGGAGTGGTAACGGTTGAAGAATCAAAGAAATTCACTTTGGAAAAAGAGATAGTCAAAGGCCTTCAATTTGACCGGGGATACGTCTCTCCATATATGATTACCAATGCGGAAAGGATGGAAGCGGTTCTGGAAAATCCATATATTTTGGTGATTGATAAAAAAATATCTTCAATCCAGGAGATTTTGCCTGTTTTGGAAAAAATAGCCCAGACCGGGAAAAAAGAGTTGGTGATTATTGCCGATGAAGTTGAGGGAGAGGCTTTGGCTACTTTATTGGTTAACAAGATAAGAGGGATATTCAATGCCTTGGCTGTTAAAGCTCCGGGGTTTGGAGACAGGAAAAAGGAAACGCTGGAAGATATTGCCGTAGTTACCGGTGCTAAACTTATTTCTGAAGAGATAGGATTAAAACTGGAGAACATAACCCTTGGACAATTGGGCCAGGCCAGAAAGGTTGTAGCCGGGAAGGAAAAGACCACCATTATTGAAGGGAAAGGCAAGAAAGAAGATATTGAAGCAAGGGTGAATCAGATTAAAAACGAATTGAAAAATGTCGAGTCTTCGTTTGATAAAGATAAATTACAGGAGAGACTGGCTAAGTTGGCCGGCGGAGTGGCGGTGATAAAAGTCGGAGCAGCTACGGAAGTTGAGCAGAAAGCCAAACAGAGAAAAACAGAAGACGCTCTGAACGCGACCAGGGCTGCCATAGAAGAGGGAATACTACCTGGCGGAGGAGTGGCTTTGTTGAGATCGGTTTTTGTTCTGGATGGGTTGAAGCTGGACGGAGACGAGAAGACCGGTTTGAATATTCTGAGGCGGGCTTTGGAAAAACCAATAAGGCAGATTTCAGAAAACTCAGGGTTGGACGGAGCAGTGGTGGCTGAAGAAGTTAAGAAACACGAGGGTAGCTATGGTTTTAACGCTCAGTCAATGAAATACGAAGATTTGTTTTTAGCTGGTATTGTTGACCCGACAAAAGTTGTCAGGTCAGCTTTGGAAAACGCCAGCTCAGCCGCCTCCATGATTTTGACGACAGAATGCGTAGTAGCTGAAAAACCCGAAGAGAAAAAGAACAAAGGAATGCCAGGTATGCCCGAAGATTACTAATAATTTTGAACGTAGTGAGAAATTATCCCTAGAGGTATAATTTATTGGGTGAATACGCGCATAAGCCCTAAAAAGGGCTTTTTGCTTGGGGGTTGAGAAAAAAACAAAAATAGACTACAATGATATATGCTAAAAGGTCGTTATTTTTATTATTTTAAATAAAAAACTATGCTTAAATTTATTCTTTTAGTCGTAGTCGTTATCGCTCTTTGGGTCATTTTCGTATTTAATCGTTTGGTGACTTTAAAAAACAGGTTAAAAGAAGCTTGGGCAGACATTGAAGTCCAGTTAAAAAGGAGATATGACTTGATTCCCAACCTGGTGGAGGCAGTCAAGGGTTACGCCAGCCATGAGAGCTCGGTTTTCGAAAAAGTGACAGAAGCCAGAACCAGGGCCATGGGAGCCAAAACCTTAAAAGAAAAAGGAGAGGCGGAAAATGCCTTGTCAGGCACCCTTAAAACTCTTTTTGCCGTTTCGGAAAACTACCCTCAATTGAGGGCTTCCGAAAACTTTCAGAAGTTCCAGGATGAGTTAACCGACACCGAAGACAAAATACAGGCAGCCAGGCGTTTTTACAATGGGAACACCAGAGACTTTAACACTCAGATAGAGACTTTCCCTTCCAATTTCGTTGCTCAGATTTTTAATTTCAAATCGGCGGAATTTTTCGAGACAGAGGAAACTGCTCAAAAAGAGGCTGTTAAAGTCGAATTCTAAATGACGCTATATACTCAGGCCGAATCAAATATACGCAAAACTTGGTTTTTGATAGCTTTGTTTTTGGTTTTTATCATTGCTTTGGGTTGGTTTTTCAGCCAGTATTTTGATAACCAAGGTTTTTTAATAGCCGCCATAGTTTACAGCTTGGTGGTTAATATCGGGAGCTTTTGGTATTCAGATAAAGTTGTTCTGGCTTTGACCCGGGCTAAACCTCTTAAGAAAAGGGATAACCCCGAGATTTACCGGTTGGTTGAAAATCTTTGCATTACTGCCGGTCTTCCGACCCCAAAGATATATATTACTCCCGAAGCCCAACCCAATGCTTTTGCCACCGGCAGAGACAAAGACCATGCTGTTATCGCTTTGACCCAGGGTCTTTTGCAGAAGCTTGATAAACAGGAACTTGAAGGAGTGATTTCTCACGAGCTTTCCCATATTGGCAATAAAGATATGCTTTTAATGACAGTGGTTGTTGTTTTGGTGGGCTTTGTTAGCGTTCTTTCCAGCTGGTTTACAAGGTCAATGTTATGGGGAGGAGGAAGGAGAAGAGGGAATAACGAAGGACAAGTGGGTTCCATTTTAGCTTTGGTTGGCGTAATATTTTTGATTCTGTCTCCGATTGTAGCTTTTCTCATACAAATGGCGGTTTCCAGAAAGAGAGAATTCTTAGCTGATGCCACCGGAGTTCTTTTGACAAGGTATCCGGAAGGATTGGCTTCCGCTTTGGAAAAGATCAGCGCCGATAAAACTCCTTTGAAAACCGTTTCCTCAAATACTGCTCATTTGTATATAGCTAATCCTTTCAGAGGGAAAAGCATTTCCGGTCTATTTCTGACTCACCCGCCAGTAGGGGAGCGGATTAAAGCTTTAAGGTCAATGGATGTTTAAACTTGACAGTATAATTAATTGAATATAGGATGTATTTGTAATACAATTTATTACAAAAATATGCGTACAATAATTAACATTTCTTTACCGGAAGAGCTCCTCTGTTCTGTCGATAAGATGGTTAAAAAAGGGAAATACGCCACTAAAAGCGAGTTCTTGCGGGAGATTATTAGGGAAAGAATCGCCGAGGATGATTTGCTGGCGAGAATTGAAAAAAGCGAAGCGGAATTCAGGGCCGGAAAAGGTAAAATTCTAAGGTCTCTTAGAGATTTGAGATAATTTTCTCTTTCATGAAAATTTTTTATTCTCCCCAGTTTCTCCATGAATATCGGCAATTGCCAGTTGAGGTGAAAGAAAAGGTGGAAAAGAAAGAAAAGATTTTCCGACAGAATCCTTTTGATAAACGGCTGAAAACTCATAAATTAAAAGGAAGATTGGCCGATTTCTGGGCTTTTTCTGTTGATTTTCGTTACAGGATAATTTTTAATTTTCAAAACGAAAAAGATGTAAAATTTTATGCGGTAGGCGATCATTCTTTTTATAAAAAAATATAGTTTTAGTTTTGATATTTGGAGAGGTCGCATAGAGGCCTAGTGCACGCGCTTGGAAAGCGCGCAACTCGAAAGGGTTCGTGGGTTCGAATCCCACCCTCTCCGCATATGTCTTTATCCATAGGTATAGTCGGTTTGCCCAATGTCGGCAAATCGACTTTATTCCAACTCATTACGAAAAAGCAGGTTGACTGCCAAAATTATCCTTTTTGCACTATTGATCCCAATATCGGCGTTGTTGCCGTTCCCGACGAAAGGGTGGATAAATTAGCCGAGCTTACTCATTCTGCCAAGAAAATATATAATACGGTGGAGTTTGTTGATATCGCCGGCTTAGTAAAAGGAGCCAGCAAGGGAGAGGGGTTGGGAAACAAGTTTTTGGCTAATATCAGGGAAGTGGATGCCGTAGTTTATGTTCTGCGTGTTTTTTTAAATGATAAGATAATAAATGTTCAGCAGGGAATTGATGTTTTAAGAGATAAGGAGATTTTAGAGACAGAGCTGGTTTTAAAAGATTTGGAAACTATAGAGAACAGGATTCAGAATGTCCAAAGCGACGTGAGAGCTGGTAAAAAAGAAGCGATCAAGGAATCAGAGATTTTAAATAAAGTGCACAGTTTTTTAGCTCAGGGAGACGCTTTGGTTGACAAACCTTGGAATGAGGAAGAGAGAAAATAATAACCGGCTATCAATTGCTTACCGCCAAGCCGAGATTGTATCTGTTCAATGGCGGAGAAGAAGATATTACTCCTGATTTGAAAGAATCTTTTAATAAGAATAACTGGCCGTTTTTGGTAGTTGACGTTTTGACCGAGCTTGAGTCGGCTGATTTAAACCCAGAAGAAAGAGTGTCTATAGGGCTTCCGGCCGACCTGAAGATAAACGAGCTCATAAAAGAATCTTATAAATTGCTTGACCTGATAACCTTTCTGACAACCGGGCCGGATGAAACCAGGGCCTGGACTCTGAAGAAAGGAAAGTTAGCTCCCCAGGCAGGAGGAGTAATACATAGCGATTTTGAAGCTCACTTTATTAAGGCAGAGGTTATCAACTGGAAAGACCTTTTGGACGCGGGCGGATTCTCCGGGGCCAGAGAAAAAGGGCTTATCCGCACCGAAGGCAAGGAATACGTGGTAAAAGACGGGGATGTTATCGAGATAAAGAGCAGCGCTTAGTCGGTTTGCTATTAAAATTAAAGTTTAATAGAATAAATACATGAAAAATACAGCTCTAATTTTAGGCATTCTCATATTGATATTCTGCGGAGCAGTCTGGCTTAAAAACGGAGGAAAGCTGGTAAATCAGTCGGCAGTTAATGCTCCGGCAGTTGAGCAAGGTGTTACTCCCCAGACAAAGACAGTTGAGGTAAAAGAATCTACCAGCACATATACTGTTGATGTTAAATATCCTGAGTTTTCCGGGCTATCCAGTTCTGTTCCCCAGAATGCCGCCAACGGTTTATTGAAAACCAGGATAGAGGGAGATATCGTTGATTTCAAGAAAGACGTGGCAGAAAATTTTATTGTCGGAGAGCCTGATCTGCCGCCCAGCGCTTTTCAGATGGATTTTGAAGTGGTTTATTTGACCGATAACGTGGCGAGCGTCAAATTGGGCAGTTATTACTATATTACCGGCATGGCTCATCCCAACTCCTATTACTCGGTTTTTAATTACGATTTCAAAAATAACAAGGAGATATTATTGGCGGACTTTTTCAACCCGGGCAGCGATTATCTTTTGGCTCTCTCTGCCGCCTCGGCAGAGTATTTAAGAGAGAAATTGACTGCAGACGGTTATTATCTGGAAAATTTTGTGGAGGTTGGGACAGAACCCAAGGCGGATAATTTCTCGTCTTTTGTTTTCGACAAGGACAAGATAACTTTGATATTCAACGTTTATCAGGTCGCTCCTTATGTGGCAGGTCCCCAGCAGGTAGAGGTTTATTACGACAAAGTATCCGAATTAAATAATCAAAGCGATTTAATAAAATTAATTAAAAATATATGACAAAGAAACTTACGCTTTCGGTACTGCCCGAGAAGTTGGGCATCTGTCATTTAAACCAGAAAAGCGAGATTCCTTCCTGGTCAGAAGAAGGTATTTCTTTTTCGTCCATAGCCAGAACCGAGAAAGAATTATCCATTATCTGTTCCCAGGATAAGATACCGGGAGGCGTCCTTTTTGAGAAAGATTGGAGGGCTTTCAGGGTTGAAGGGCCTTTAGGATTTGCTTCAACAGGCATTGTTTCGTCTCTGTCTGTTCCTTTAGCCAAGGCTAAAATCAGCATAATGTACATTTCAACCTACGAAACGGATTATCTATTGGTTGAGGACAAGAATCTTGATAAGGCCGTAAAGATTTTAGGTAAATTCTGCGATATAAGAACCTGACTTCGTCAGAACCTTGTTTCTTCGTTAACACTCAGAAATAAAAAAAGTAAAAGTTTTAGAAAAAAATAAAATATTAAATAAAAACATGGAACAAGCTTTTTTAAATATTGCTTCAAACCCGGCGTTTCTCGCTTTGGTTGTTATTTGGACCACGCCTTGGAAAGGGGTGGCTTTATGGAAAGCGGCAAAGAACGGGCATAAAAAATGGTTTATCGCTTTATTGATTTTGAATACTTTAGCTATCTTGGAAATCACCTATATTTTCTATTTTTCGAAGCCGCGCGAGAAAAACAAGGTTCTATCGTAGATAGGTTCTTGCTTTTCAAAGCCGAAACAAAATGTTGAACAGCCCGATAGAGGAAATTAAAAATCGTTTAGATGTAGTTGAGGTAATAGGATCTTACATCAAAGTTCATAAAGCCGGGGCTAACTACCGGGCTGTTTGTCCTTTTCATTCGGAAAAGAAACCTTCTTTTTTTATATCTCCTGCCCGCCAGATCTGGCACTGCTTCGGTTGCGGAGCAGGGCATAATATGTTTGACTTTGTAATGAAGATTGAAGGCGTTGAGTTCGGAGATGCTTTAAGGATTCTGGCTCAAAAAGCAGGGGTTGAATTGAAAAAACCTACGGCTCAGGATATGGCTTGGCAAAGCGAAAGAGTCAGGCTTTACGAGATATGCGAACTGGCTACTAAGTTTTTTGAAAAGCAGCTTGAAGAGAGCAAGACCGGAGTGCTGGCTAAAAAATACCTTCTGGATAGGGGGCTAAAGGAAGAATCTGTTAAAAAATGGAGATTGGGATACGCTCCCGATGTTTGGCAGAGTTTGTCTGATTTTCTGACCTCAAGAGGTTATAAAAAAGCGGAGGTTGAAAAAGCGGGCCTTGGTTTAACTTCTGAAAAAGGCTCTTTTTATGACAGATTCAGAGGCAGGATAATCTTCCCTGTATTTGATTTCAACTCTCAGATAGTAGGCTTTGGAGGCAGGGTTTTTAAAGAAAAAGATAATAAAGAGATAGCAAAGTACGTGAATACTCCAAGCACTATTTTGTATGACAAAAGCCGCATTCTTTACGGCTTAGACAAGGCCAAGGTTGAAGTCAGAAAAAAAGACAACTGTATTTTGGTGGAGGGGTATACTGACTGCATCATGGCTCATCAGGCTGGTACTGAAAACACGGTTGCCACTTCAGGAACCGCCTTGACTCCTCATCAGCTGAAGATTTTAAAGAGATATACCGAGAATCTTACTCTGGGCTTTGATATGGATGTGGCCGGCGACAACGCCACCAAAAGGGGAATAGATCTGGCCCAGGCCCAGGGATTTAATATCAAAGTCGTCAGGCTTCCTGAAGGCAAGGACGCGGCTGAAATTATCTCTAAAAATCTCAAGGAGTGGGAGGAAGCTTTGTCGGATAAAAAATCAATCTACGAGTTCTATTTTGAATCTGCTTTTTTCAATCGGGACGCAGAGAGTCCGGATGGGAAAAAAGAGATTTCAAAGATTTTACTGCCGGTTATTAAAAAAATACCAAACCAGATAGAGAAGTCGTTCTGGATACAAAAGCTATCTAAAAAGTTAAAAGTCAGAGAAGAAGAGGTACGGGAAGAATTAAAAAAGGTTAAACTGGAAGAGGACTTATTCGGCTTGGAACCGGAAGAAATAGCCAACCTTCCCCAAAAATCAAGGAGGGAGATGCTGGAAGAGAGACTGTTGGCTATGATTTTAAAGAGTCCCCAGAGTATCGAATCGGTTGAAAAGAATGTGTTTTCCTTTTTTTCTCCCCAAGGCCGGGAAATCTTGGAGAAGTTAAGCAAAAAAGAGAGCCCCGAATCGGAGTTTTTCAATTATCTCTATTTGAAAGCCGAAGTTGAGGAGATGGAAGAAAAGGAGATTTTGTCCGAAATAGAATTCTGCTTGAAGGAAATTCAGTTTCTGGACGCAAAAAGCAAAATGGGCGAAATTTCAAAAGAAATCAGGAAAGCCGAGGAGGAAAAGGACGGAAAGAAGACAGGAGATCTGGTTCAAAAATTTAAAGATAAAATCAGCGAATTAATAAAGCTATGATTAAAAAAAAGAAAAAGAAGAAGGTTTTTAAAAAGAAAAAAATAAAGAAAAAGAAGAAGCCTCTTAAGAAAAAGAAGGCCAAGAAGCCTGTAAAAAGAAAGAAGTTAAAGAAGAAAAAAAAGAAGCGTCTTCCTTTGGGTCGTCCTAAAAAAGTTTTTCTTCCTGAAAAGCTTAAAGCTATTTTCGAAAAAGGCAGAGCCCGCGGTTTTGTCACCTCTTCTGAGATTTTGTACTTTTTTCCCGAATTAGGCAGAGACATCAAAGGGCTGGAAAAACTTTATGATGATTTGGAAAAAGCTGGCATTGAGGTTAAAGAGGCAAGGGAATTTTTAGAAGTTAAATCAGCGGAAAAGAAAAAGTCTCCGAAGGCTTTTTCTGACGCCAAGATTGACCCTATTCAGATGTATCTAAAGGAGATAGGCCAGATTTCTTTTATTAACGCCGAGGAAGAAAAAGATTTGTCCAGGAAAATTGAAAAAGGAGATCTGGAAGCCAAGAAAAAACTGGCTCAGGCCAATTTAAGACTGGTGGTTTCTATTGCCAAGAATTATGTCGGCCGCTCTCCTAATTTAACTTTGCTTGATTTGATACAAGAAGGTAATCTGGGTCTATTTCGGGCAGTAGAGAAATTTGACTGGAGAAAGGGTTATAAATTTTCAACTTACGCTACCTGGTGGATAAGGCAGGCCATAACCAGGGCTTTGGCAGATCAGGCTAGAACCATCAGGATACCTGTTCATATGGTGGAAACTCTTTCAAAGTATAATCAGGCGAGGCGCAGGCTTTTGCAGGATTTAGGCAGGGAACCTTTGGCCGAGGAAATAGCGGCTGAAATGGGGATTGAGCTTGAAAAGGTTTATCATTTGACTAAAATTTCTCAGGAAACGGTTTCTTTGGAAACTCCGGTCGGGGAAGGAGAAGAAGATTCAATTTTGGCTGAATTTATTGAGGATGAGAAAACAGTTTCTCCTTCGGTGGAAGCTGCCAGGAAATTGCTTCGGGAAAGGCTGAAAGAAATTCTGGTAGATTTGACCCCAAGGGAACAAAAGATACTGGCGATGAGGTTTGGTTTAGGGGACGGCATCACTCATACTTTGGAAGAAGTAGGCCAGGAATTCGGAGTCACCAGAGAAAGGATCCGTCAGATTGAAGCCAAGGCTTTAGAAAGGATAAGAGAGCACAGAAGCTTGAAGAGATTAAAAGGGTATTAATCTTTATGAGGAGAATTTCTTCTAAATTAGTGTTTTTGATCCATTGCTTGATTGTGTTTTTCTGGATCGGGCTATTTTTCGTTCCGGTCAGCTTCTGGCCCGAAAAGATCATATTCCATTTTTATCTGACCCTGCTCATAGTTTTTAATCAATTCGTCTGGGGCTTGTTAATTATGCCATGGACCAAGAAATACCGGATGGTTTGTTTTCTGACGACGGTGAACCAGTTTTTGAGAGGGGATTCAATATCTGACGAAAAGAATTACGACCATTCTTTCACTCAGGAGCTGTTTGGTAGGGCCGGTATAAAGATATCGCACAGATTCGCCACATGCCTTACTTTCACCATTCTTATCGTTGTTACTTTTCAATATTTGTCTTTAAAGTAAAGATCCTTGAAAAATTGAATATTTTTTGATATATTCGTATATATATTCCCCTGTAGCTCAACGGTAGAGCGGCTCGCTGTTAACGAGAAGGTTGTAGGTTCGAATCCTACCGGGGGAGCATACTGGCGAAAACTTCGGCCGAAAGGCCGATTTTAAGTTCATTTTCGCCTATTTTTACAGGTTCGAACGCCCTATCTTTAAGCTTGGCCTCTAAAAGGAACTTCTTGAACATTTCCAATGATTTTTTATAGGAAACAGAGAGCATTTTTTCTGAAACTGTTAGGTTCGAACCAAGAGCACTTAGAATGTCTATTTTCTGTTCGGTTGTGCCAGCTTTTATTATAGCTAAGACTTCGCTTAGTAAGTTGAAATCCTTTTTTGCAACGCTGAGCCAATCAATGTTGGAATCGGAAAGTTTAAGATCGATGATGGCCATTTCGCTATGCAATTCTTTTTGTATATTATCGAATTCTGTGTTTTCCTCTGGC
>Ga0265595_1001964_pt1 | contig 14835 bp, 13 predicted proteins | sample saktaG_15_FD_190148 | JGI IMG/M metagenome (GOLD analysis project Ga0265595, IMG submission 190148) | Saline water microbial communities from Sakinaw Lake, British Columbia, Canada - sak_2013_06_06_50m | ecosystem: Environmental > Aquatic > Non-marine Saline and Alkaline > Saline ... | reverse complement strand
AGCTTTTATTGATACGATTCCAAATGGCATTCTTGATGAAGATGAATCGTCCTTTGATACTATTCAAGCCGCAATTGACGCCGCCAGTGATGGCGACACGATTAATGTCGCAGAAGGAACATATAAGGAACATATAATGAAAGCGTACTAATCAGTCAGCCACTCACGCTATTGGGATCAGGCGCGGCTAAGCCGGTCATTACTGGACTCAATTCAGGTCAGAACTACATTGTTAAAATAGACGGGGCAGATAATGTCACCATCAATGGTTTTGAGATTAATGGTGGCGGCTCGACGACCGGCGAAAACAATTTCACCTACGGTATACTCGTCAGCAACTCTGGCGATTCAACCAATCCTGTTGTGATAGAGAATTCTCTCGTGAAAAATATCTGGCGGAACGGTAGTAACGGTATTGGAATTGAAAATTCAAGCTATGCGTTGGTACACGATAACGTTATTTCTTCTTTCCACAAGCGTGGCATCAGGTTCATTAATTCAAATGGAAAATTCTATAATAATGATGTCAAAGGCGACAGTGTAGATGGTACGACTCGCGTACAGAATTTAGTAAATCTTTGGGGTGGTTCAACTGTTGAGATTTATAGTAACACTCTGCATGACGCTAAAAGCTTACCGGGAACACCCACATGGGATTCGCCGGGAATATTTGTTAGCTCTTACGGCGGGAGCGGAGCATCTTACGCCAATATTCACGATAACGAAATTTATAATGGCGACACGGGCATTGTTATTGGATCAGTTTATGCGGAAACAGACACCTCTTCTGCTGATATAGTAGATAATAATCTTCATAACCTAAATTGGGCAATAAATTTTGAGAAAGAGACTGTTTCAATTACTATTCACGGAAATAAGTTTACTTCAGTAAATAAGGCGGTCAGTGCCGAGGTGTCTACAGGATTATTGGAAAATCCGCCGGTAGTGGATGCAGAAAACAACTGGTGGGGAATTTCAGACCAAGCGGGTATTACTGACTTGATTTATAATGGGGTAGATTTTGATCCATGGTATGTTAATTCAGAGATGACGATTCTTTCTGATACAGTGAGTGACGACACTATTATTGGTTCGAATTCGAATATTATTCTGGGAAGCGGTGATTTGCCCAACGGAATTACGAATTTGATTCTCAGTAATAATTCTAATTTAAATTTATTCGCTGGATTATTCGGCAATGCAATCACCTTGAATTCCGGCACTCTCAATAAGCCAATTGTCTTGACTAACTCAAATTTAAGCGGTGTCAGCGCAAGTATTCCTGATGGGACGAAAATTACCGGCCCAGCCGGCTGGAATGGCATAATAATACCGCCAACTTTCGGAACGCCAAGCGGCACTGCGCCAGCTGGCTTTAGCGTAGGTGGTACTGTTATCTCAATTGGCTCGACTGACGGCAGCATTTTGACTTTTAGCAATCCTGTTACGATATTGCTGCCGGGTGTTACCGGCCCTGTGGGATACAAGCCATCCGGGTTAGATATCTGGACACAGATTACTGATGTCTGCGACGAACCATACTCAACTCCAGGCAATCCGCCAAAAGACGGCGAATGCGCAATTTCAAATGGAACTGATACTAAGATTCTCACTTATCACTTCACGACTTTCGGCTCGCTTGTTGCTACACCGACACCTGTGCCAACACCTGCACCGAGCAGTGGCGGATATTATCCGTCAACACCAAAATCAACTCCGGCAGGGGAAGTGTTGGGTATAACCACATTTAATTTCACCGCTGACTTGCGACTGGGAATGGAAGGAAATGATGTCACAGAATTGCAAAAACGGCTGACAGTTGAAGGAGTATATTCAGGGCCAATTACCGGTTATTTTGGTCAACTTACTCTTCAAGCCGTTAAAACATATCAGAATAAAGTCGGTGTTCCTGCTACTGGATTTGTCGGTCCGCTTACCAGAGGCCAATTGAATGCCAGTCAAGTAGCCGGAGTGTCAACCGCCAATGCTGAAGCACTCAGGATTCAGATTGCTTCCATCCAAGCCCAATTGATTACTCTAATCCAGCAATTGATCCAGATGCTGCAGGCAGACCTGCAAGCGCAGCAGTAAAGAAAAGGTTCCATCCTACGAAAAAATCCCTCTGTCGACGAGGGATTTTTTTTAAGTAATATTCGGCTTTTTTATTGGGCAGAATCTATTCGATAAACTTTCAGGCCATTTAAGAGATAAATTGTTTTGTCTTTTTCCGAAACCGCAAAATCCAGAAGATTGTCGAATTTTTCGCTTTGATATTGTTTGAGGACTCGGCCGGTTTTATCCGTAACGATGACTCTTTTACCTCCCGGGTCTAAAATGTAAAGTTCGGCCAAATCCAAAGCAGTGTAAATTTTCGAGAAGGTTAAGGCCGGGGGGAAGATCTCCAGATTGAGGGTTTCTTGAAAACTGCCGTTATGGTACCTTTCGATAGTTTGGTTATCGCTGCTTTCTTTTTTCCGGCTGAGAAGCCAGATCGAGCCGTCTATTGCCAAAGAGGTGAAATCAGTGTTTTTGATTTCCGAAGAGAACCAGGATTGAGGGTTTCCCCAGTTAGTCCCGTTTAAAAAAGGATATTTGATGACGGAATCGTTTTCAGAATCCAAAAAATAAAAGTTTGAACGGTAAGAAACCAGGGCATTGAAATTGGCAGTTGGTTCCTTGAGATAAAGCGGTTCCCCCAATTGTCGGTTTTCCTTGAGAATGATTATTTCGTTCGGTTTTGAGAAGAAAACAAGCGAATCTTGGAAAGGAGCGGCCAAACTGAATTCTTTGCCTGTTTCAATGATTTCTCCCTGGTTGTTTTCGCTTAATTCGAACATGTTTTTCGAATAAGGCGTAAAGAAATAGATTTTGTCTTTGAACAATGTTAATTTTTGAGGAACGAATTCTTTGGCTTCGAATTCAAAAAAGAGATCCGGCTCCGGGATTTCCGTTAACTTATTGAGCTGGTAAAGGTTTTCCAAAACAAGGTTTTGCAATTCCGTTATTTGTTTAGTCAGGCTTTTCGGAACCACTTTTAACAAAGAGGAAATTTCCTGCCAGGCTTCCTGATATAGGAGATTGGCGTTTTTTTCGGCCGGCCGGCTGTATTCGGCCACGCTCAGCAGGGATTCCGCCCGGTCCATTTTTTCCCGGATTTGTTCTATCCGGCTTTGAAAATCTTTTACTTCTTCCATTTCTTTTTTTTCAAAAAGTAAGAATCCCAAAGCCAGAAAAGCGGCCAGAATCAGGATAAGAATTATTTTTTTGCCAGGTTTTTTGAAAAAAGCGAAAGAAATCCGGGGTCTTTTGAATTTTCCCAGAGGACGGCCGGCCTTAATCGGTTTGTTTTTTTCGATTATTTTTGAAAAGCGGAAAAAATTGGTTGTTTTTTTAATTTTCTGCGGCAGTCCTGTTAACGGCCTGAAGATTTCTTTAAAAGAAAAGGTTGCCAAGCTGCTTTTTTCGCCGAGCGTTTCCGTTTCTTTTAGGGCTGTTTGCCGGTTTAAAACAATCAGCAGGCAGATGCCCGAGATTTTCGCCAATTGTTCTTTCTTGCCGTTTAGAATATCCCTGAATTTTTTGTTTTTTTCGGGCAGGAGCATCTCCATTGATTTGGCGGCTATTTCATTCAAGAGATTTTCTTTTAAGAAAGCGCTGTGGACGTCTTTGCTTAAAGCCAGAACAATGTCGTTTTCAGCCAGTTTGCCGGAAACAACGTTGCCGAATATTTTCAAAGGATAGGGTTCTATGTCTTCGTACTTCAATTTGTGATCAATATCGACAAGATGGCCTTTTCTCAATAAAAAAAGCTTTAAGTCTCCGACTTTGGTGAAATTAAGCTCCCCGCTGCCGTTTTTCTGATTCTGAGTCAAAGAAACAACGGCCAGGCTCAAATTGCCCAACCAGCTGACATCTCCTTCTTTGGCGATTTTTTCCAAGTATTCGTTGGCGCTTTTCAGAGCATCTCTTAAAGATCTTTCCGGAGACGAGGAAGAGCTTTTGTAATACTTTTCTTTTATTTTTTCAGCCAGCACGTCCAAAAATCTGGCGTTCTGGGGCAGGGCGTTTTTCAAAAGGCCGATGACGTACAAACTGCCCAACCTTTTTTCATAGACGTTTTTCGGTTCAAAACAAAAACTGTCGAAAATCAAATCGTCTTTCCCGGCAGCCAGCCGGTTTTGCTTCGGCGGATTAAAATGGAATTCAAAAACCTGCATGCTTTTAAAATGGTCAATCTTCGGTTATATTTAATTATACAGGATTAAAAAGATTGAATAAAGCATAGTTGACTTTTTAATATTTTAATAGTATAATAAAAAACGAAAAAAGATGTTTGGAAGAATTTTCAAACAATTGAAAATGGCCTTTATTCCTTGCCGCGGCAACAAATACCGGCCTCGCTTTTTAGGGAGTAAATTTTTATTGTATTACGCTCTGGCTTTGCTGTTTTTGAAGATTGCCGTGGTGCCTTTTTTGCTTTATTTCCCCGAAACCGTTTTTTTCGCCGATTTGACGAAAATCAATCTGATGGAACTGACCAATAGCGCTCGGCAGTCTTTCGGCCTCCAGAGCTTGCAAGAAAACCAGACCTTGAACGAAGCGGCCTATCTGAAAGCAAAAGACATGATTGAAAAAAGCTATTTTGCCCATTACAGTCCCAAGGGGATTGCTCCCTGGCATTGGCTGGATGAAATCGGCTACAATTATTTGTCGGCCGGAGAAAATTTGGCCATCGGTTTTCTGGAGTCGGAGCAAGTCCATCAGGCCTGGATGAATTCGTCGTTGCATAAAGAGAATATTTTAAATCCCAATTACCGGGAAATCGGCATTGCGGTTTTAAAGGGCAGTTGGCAGGGGAATGAAACGACTTTCGTTGTCCAGTTTTTCGGGACTCCCAAAAAGCTTGTTTTGGCCGGGGAAACCGAGCCGGTCCAGGTTGCTACAGAAGAAGAGAAACCGGCTGCCGTTGATTCGCCGGCCGCAGAAATTCCGGCAGAGGGAGAAACAGAAGAACTGGCAGCGATTTCCGGCCATGGCCAAGTCATATCCGCCGCCACCGGAGAGAAGCTGGAAGAACCTCTTCTTTTCCTTTTTTTCCAATTCATAACAAGCGGCTATTACGATTTAATCCAAAAAATCGTTTACGGTTCGCTGTTTTTCATTATTCTTTCCTTATTGTTGACCGTTTTTTACGACCTTTTCATTTATCGCAAATTTGAGATTCAATATAAAGACATTGTTTTTAAGACAGTCGGCTATGTCGCTTTGTGGTTCGTTTTGGTTTTTCTGGACAAATTGGTCATAATCCAGCTTCTGGCTCATAATTTCAGGATAAACTGAGATGGAATTTAAAAAACTTCTGCCGGTTTTTATTTTTTTGTTTTTGACGTTTTTTTTAATCATTAACTGGAACAAAGTTTCCTGGGTTTTCAATTACCGGGCGGTTTCCGGCCTTTTCAGCGATTTCTTTCAAGCCGATTTTTTTAAGAAAGGAGAAAAGCCGGCCGGTTATTATGAAAAAGAAAACGGATTGGAAATTCCCAAGATCGGAATTTCGGCTCCTTTGATTTCCGTTGAGCCAGGCGGCCAAGTCGAAAAATCATTGGACAGCGGCACGGTTCATTTCCCCGATTCGGTTTTGCCGGGAGAATCCGGCCAAACAGTGATTTTAGGGCATTCGGCTCCGGCCGGCTGGCCCGAAATAAAATATGACTGGGTTTTCAGTCGGTTGACTGAGCTGGAAAAAGGAGATGAAATTATCGTTTATTTCAACCGTGAAAAATTCAGTTATTTCGTTGACCAAAAGATTTTTTTGGAAAGAGGGGAGGAGATACCCGAGAACTTGACAAATTCTGAAAATAGTTTAGTATTAATAAGTTGTTGGCCGCCCGGCAAAGACATAAAAAGAATTGCCGTAGTAGCCAACCAGTAATGGCAATTTAAAAATAATATAAGGATAGAACTCTCGAAAGGATGGATGACATGAGAAAGTCAGTGTTATTGGCAGCGATTTTGATTTCCACGTTTAGCCTGGCTGCCATGGCGGTCCAGGACAAGTATGTGGAAATTACCCGGTTGGGCGTGGCGCCTTGGCTTGGACAAATCAAAAACAAAAGCGATTTGGCGGCCAAATTCGCCAAAGAAGACAGGCAGGACTTCATCCGTTATATCCGGTTCGACCTTAAAGAGGCCGTTAATCTGGATATCAGCGCTGATGAAGCGGAAGAAATATTAGGTCTGGTGGAAGAGGCGATAAAGGAAGAAAGGGTGAAAAAGATTACCCTTTCTGACGGCGCTATTTTCCACTCCATGGGCTGGCGCTCCCGAGTGACGAAAAAAATCATGAGGACGCCTGACCCGATTCTAAAACTCGGCAGATCGACAGAAGGATTTCTGGTCAGGATTCAAACCGAAGAATATCGGATTGAATACATCTTTCTGCAGGAATGCGGCAATTTATGCCTTTGTACCGTCAAAAACATCAGGCCGGCCGGAGCGCAAGATGTACCGGCTCCTGAAAAAGAACCTGCTCAGAAAAAGGAAACGGAAAAAGAGGAGGCAAGGGTTGTAGAAATCCATTATGTTTACGTCTTGCCGCCCTTCACCCCCGCTTATTCTTATCCGCAGCAGCCGATGATGTCTTACAGGGGAAGACGACCCTATTACGGTTATTCCAGTTACAGTTCTTACAACTATTACGATTACAATTATTCTGTTCGTGCACCGGTCCGGACGTCGAATGTTCGGCCACCGAGCGTGCGAACCGTATCTGCCGTCCGTTCTCCGGGCGTGCGAACGGTTTCGCCGGCCGCTTCTTCGGTCCGTGCTCCCAGTGTACGGACCTCGGCTCCCAGAGTCAGGAGCCGATAACTCGGCCAAGGAGGAAGGAAATGATTTTCATTTTCTTCCTCCCTCTATTTTTGCGGTTATGGAACCATAACCGCAAAAATAGAGGAATTATTGTTGAAAAGTCGGAAAACAAAATAATTAAAAATTGATTAAACATTTATGATAACAAAAAAATTAATAACTAAAACAGTTATTTTTTCCGTTATTCTTTCGGCAGCCAGCTTGATAGCCGTTTATTTCGTTTCGGCTAATAATTGCCCTGCCAATACCGAAGTGGGGGAAACACAAGCCACTTTGGTCGGTGAAATAACCGATGACGGAGGAGATCCTAATTTAGAGGTTTGGTTTCAATACGGCAAAAGCTCTTATTCTTTAGGCAGCGCTTTTGAAAGCACTCATACTTTCCAAACCGGACTCGGTTCGTTTTGCGCCGTTATTACCGGTTTGGATACCTGCGCCACCTATTATTATCGGGCGGTGGCCCAAAACAGCGCCGGCACTTCTTACGGCTTGACTAAAAGCTTTACCACTGTTTGCGTTCCCGACGTAACCGTTGACCTTAAAGCCAACGGTTCCAACGGTCCGATCGATCTCAGATACGGAGATTCCGTTACTTTGTCTTGGACGTCGAGAAATGCCTCTTTTTGCGAGGCCTCGGGCGACTGGTCTGGGTCAAAGCAAACTTCCGGTTCAGTATTAGTCCAATTGAACTCTCTGAAAGTTTATAACTTCAGCATTACCTGTTGGAACGCCGACGACAGCAAAACCGAAACCGATTCGGTGGAAGTGAGAGTTTCAGCCAGACCGCCGGTTGTCGTTACTAAGCCGGCGATAGTCACTCGCTAAAGAAATTATGATTAAGAAAAAAACAATGAAAAACAATATTATCGTTATTGCAGCCGTGCTCTTGGGAACTTTATTGTCTTTTAATTTTGCTTCAGCCCAAAGCTGTCCGTCTCTCACCAGCGTTGATGGGACTGCCGTCAATTTTGTCGGAGAATTAACCGACACGGGAGGGGATAGTTATACCATTACCTGGTTCGAATACGGCAAGACCAAAAGTTACGGCCAAAAAACTTCGGAACAGACTCTGACTCAAACAGGGCTTTATTGCATTACCGTTTCTAATTTAAGTCCGTGCACCATTTACAATTACCGGGCAGTGGCTAAAAATACCGCCGGCACTTCTTACGGCGAAAATAAAACTTTCACCACCACTTGTGATTCGTCGGCCGTTAGCATCAGAGCCAACGGCTATGACGGTTATGTCACCATTTCTTACAACAATTCGGCTGATTTGAGCTGGACGTCGTATAATGCCAATTATTGCTATGCTTCCGGCGACTGGTCGGGAACGAAAAGCTTGAGCGGTTCGCAGATAACCGGCATCCTGACTTCTTCGAAAACTTACACTATTACTTGTACCGGTTCTGGCGGCTCGATTTCCGATTCGGTTATCGTCAATGTCAGTGGTCAAACTTACGCCGACTTTTCGGTTTACAAAACGGTCAGAAATCTTTCCAAAGGCACAGTCTATTCGGATTTGGCTTACGCTGATCCAGGCGAGGTGCTTAACTTCAGGATAGCCGTCAAAGCAGGCAGCAATCCTCTTTACAACCTGGTTGTCAGGGACACTTTGCCGAGCGGCCTGGTCTACATCGGTGATTTGAGAGTTGATAATATCTTGACTTCGGGGAATGTTCTGACCGGCCTTAATATCGGCAGTTTGTCCGCTTATCAAGAAAAAGTAGTCACTTTCAGGGCGGACGTGGCTGGTTCGGAAAGCTTCACTTTCGGCCAGACCCAATTGACCAATACTGTTTCAGTAACCAGCGGTTCGATTTCCCGTTCCAACTCTGTCTCCAGCGGTTCGATTTCCCGTTCCGATATTGCCAGTGTTTCCGTGACGAGAGCAGCGGTAGCCGGAGCCGCCACAGCTGTTTCCACGGGCCTGACCAACAATATTTTTCTTGATTCGTTTTTTCTGCCCTTGATGATCTCCTTATTGATCATCTGGCTTCTTAAATCACGCATCATCAAATTCGAAGAATGGCTGGATTTGAGGAAAAAAGAATATCAGATTTACAAATCAAAGAAAATTCTTCAGTTGAAAATCGCCAAGATTAAAACCAGGGAATTGTTCCAAAGAATAATTTAATTTGGTGCCGGCATTCGCTGGACTCAAAAGGGAGCGTTTCAACGCTCTCTTTTGTTTCTCAAGCGATAACGAAGAGAGAAGAAGAAAGCTTGCTTTCTTCGCCTTGCAGGTGCGTCGGAAATTTGTTATTTTGAGCTAGATACCGGCATTTTCCGGAATAAACCAGCGGACGGTTGGCTCAGTGGTAGAGCGCTTCGTTCACATCGAAGAGGCCGCAGGTTCGAATCCTGCACCGTCCACTTTAAAACAGGGAGGATTGATTTTTTATTCTTACTCTCTGGTCATGCTTTTTCTTATTGCCTTATAAAAAGAAAAAAGCCCAACATTGAGGTTATCTCTGTCGGGCTTTTTAAATAACTTATTTTACTCTTTTTGGATTACATTGTGGATTAAACCGATTTTCCACCCCTCCACTCGCTGGGCAGAGTATAATAACTTATTGTCAGAAGGATGAAATCTCGGATATTGGGCTGACTTGATTAATATTTTCAAACCCGTTCCATCGCTTTTGACCAAACAAATATTATGTTCACTGGCTATGTTCTCTCGGTTTGAATCAAAAGCAATGTATTTTCCATCGGGAGACCACGAAGGATTGAAATCTCTGATATTGCCTTTGGTTATCTGAACGACGGTTTTTGTCCGAATATCGTCCATAACATAGATGTTGGTTCCTTCCGATGTTTTCGCGACAAAGGCGATTTTTTCATCAGCGGACCAACTATACATTCCAACCCATTCCAAGGATTTGTTAATTTTTTCACTAACCTCTATCAAGCTTGCTCTTCCTCTTGGCGGGTATTCGCTCAAATACATATTGTCATTAAAAGTAAAGACAATATATTTCCCATCTGAAGAAAGAGTCGGAAACTGATATTGGCTGAGTCCTGGTTCCGGTAAATCAAAATTAACTCTTTCTGTTACCCCGGAAAATGCTCTTTTACTGCATATTTCTGAGCCGTTTGGATAATTTAGCTGGAATACGATTCTGTCGTATATTTTCCAGTCGGGATGGGAAGCACTCTCTTGTGCATCCGGAAATATTATCAATTCCTGCAGATTTGAACCATCATTATCCATCAGCCAGATGTCGCCATCCTGGCAAAATATAATTCTGTCTCCAAAGGGGGACCAGGTTTGGAAAGGGTTGCCTGACAATCTTCTAATAAGAGCTTCTTCATAAGAAGGTTTATTGTCATCAGGACCTATTGATGTATCTATGTCTCCGTCGCAACCCAAGATAAGGACAAATAAAAACACGGCTAAAACAACATTCGTAGTTTTCATCTCATTCATTCCTTCCTTTAAAATATTCAATTCCCGATTTTAAAAGAACTGCAACTTTTTTTTCAAAGATAATAATTGTTTATAATAGATTATCTTATAATAGTCAAGTTTTTTTCTCCTTGTTTTTTCTTGGCTTTGTTTTATAATTGCCTTATTAAACAACTAAACCAAAAGGTTTAGTATATTTGTATCTTAACAATTAATCTTAGGAAAAGGAGGAATCCGTTATGGAAACGGAAGCGAAGGAAAGAATTTTTGTTGCTCTTGACGTTGACAGCCTGGAAAAAGCCAAACCCCTCGTTGAACAGCTTTCACCGCATGTCGGTTGTTTCAAAGTGGGTCTTGAGCTTTTAACCTCTGCTGGAGCTCCCCAGACAGTGGATTTTGTCCATAACTTGGGCGGTCGAGTTTTCTTTGACGGCAAGTTTATGGATATTCCCAATACTGTTGCCGGGGCAGCTCAAGCGACTGCCAAAATGACGGTTGAGATATTCAATGTTCACTGTCTGGGCGGTCTGGCGATGATGATGGCGGCAAGAAAAGCAGTTGATGAAGCAGTACTTCCGGGTCATCGTCCTTTGATTCTCGGCGTCACAATCCTTACCAGTCTCAAGTATGATGACCTCAAGAGATTGGGATTTCGGGAAAAATTCATTACCGAGGATTCTCGAAGCCTGGAAGAACTCAAGGAAGAACATATCAAAGAGCTGGTCGTTCATCTCGCTCAGCTCGCTCAGGCAAGCGGACTTGACGGGGTTATTGCTTCGGCCAAGGAAATTGAAGCAATCCGTAGCGTTTGCCGGCCCGATTTCATGGTGGTTACTCCGGGCATCCGGCCAAAGTGGGCAGCTGTTGGAGACCAGAAGCGAGTGACGACTCCCGCAGAAGCAATCAAAGCCGGAGCAGATTACCTGGTTATCGGCCGTCCCATTACCAAACCGCCCGAGGAAATTGGCAGTCCGGTTGAAGCGGCCAAAAGAATTGCCGAGGAAATAGATTCGGCGTTGAAAACTAACTGAAGGAGGTTAAAGAAGGATGACGGCTGAAAGAGGATTAACTCAAACACAGAAACAGGTAGCTGACAGAATTCATGATCGCGAGGCCATAAAATTCGGCGCCTTCAAACTCAAACTTCACGAAAAGAACCCCGATGCTCCGCTTTCACCCATCTATCTTACTTTGCGGATACCGGAGAACGGCGGACCTTTGACCGATGATGATGTGGAGGCAATCGGTCAAGAGCTCTACATCATGGTTCAAAAAGAAGGCGTAATTTTCGATCTGGTGGTTGGAATTCCGCGTGCTGGTGAGCCATTTGCGAAAGTGGTCTCACAGCTGTCAAAGAAACCACTGTTGAAACTCGGTAAGAAGGTTGAGGGAGATCGCCGGAAGATTGACTCAGTTGTTGCCGGTGACTATCTTCCTAGCCAACGGGTTCTCCTAGTTGACGATTTGATAACTCAGGCTGATACCAAAAAAGAGGCGATTGGAGTTGTTGAAGAAGCAAAACTCGTGGTTGCCGGCGTAGCTGTCCTGGTTGATCGACAACAAGGTGGTTCAGAAGAGCTAAGGGAAGCAGGCTACAACTTCTACACTGCTTTTCCGCTTTCTGTACTTCTTGACTACTATGTCCAAGCAGGTAGGATTGCCCAGGCAAAGTGCGATGAAGTAATGACTTACATCGCCGAAAACAGATGAATTTTTTGCCCGCTATGCAAAAACAGTTCAGATTGCGAAAACAAAGCGGCTTCGTCATCGACCGAGCCGCTTTTTTATTTGTTCCTGCTGCAAATTTCTGATATGCTGTAACTATTAGCAATATTACGTCACTAAAACTATGTTAAAATTGGAGATATTCTTAGCCGTCATCCTGGCCGTTATCTGTTTATTTTACGCTTTGAATTTTCTGGCGCCGGATATTATATCGGTTCCTTGGAGAGAGGAATTTCCCATTATAAATGAAGAAAGATAAAGAAAAAATAAGAGCTCATATTTTAGTTTCAGGCAGGGTACAGGGCGTTTTTTTCAGGGAAAATACCAGGAAAAAAGCCGATGCATTGAAGGTTTCCGGCTGGGTCAGAAATCTCAAAGACGGCCGGGTGGAAGCGGTTTTTGAAGGGGAGAGGGCAGATGTCGAGGAACTCGTTAATTGGGCCCGCCAAGGCCCGATTTGGGCTAAAATAGACGATTTTAACCTGGTCTGGGAGGATTGCCGGGACGAATTCAAGGGGTTTGAAATAAGGTAATGATTCAATTTAAAATTCTTAAAAAATCGAAAAAAAGCAGGGCAAGACTGGGATTATTGAAGACGAACCACGGTCTGGTGGAAACTCCCTGTTTGGTGCCGGTGGCAACCCAGGCGGTCATTAAAACTTTGGAAAGCAGGGAAGTGGCGGAAAGCAAAAGTCAGATTTTGATCGCCAATACTTTCCATTTGCATTTGAAGCCCGGGGAAGAAATCATAGCCAAAGCCGGCGGGCTGCATCGATTCATGAACTGGCCGAAACCCTTGATGACGGATTCAGGCGGCTTCCAGATTTTCAGCTTGGGCTTTGGCAAGGATTTCGGCATGGGCAAAATATTGAAAAAAGAGAACAGTGATAAAATAGGACACGGCCAGCAGCCGAAACTTTTAAGAATCAGGCATGACGGAGTTTTTTTCCGCTCTTTTCTGGACGGCCGGGAGATTTTCCTGGGTCCCAAAGAATCGATTAAAATACAGCAAAAGTTGGGGGCCGACATTATCTTTGCTTTTGACGAATGCACTTCTCCTATAGCTGATCGCGGATACACTGAAAAATCTCTGGCCAGAACCCATCGTTGGGCAGAGATTTGCCTGAAAGAGAAAAACTCCCGGCAAGCTCTTTTCGGCATTGTCCAGGGCGGCCGATACAAGAATCTGAGAATTGAAAGCGCCAAATTCATAGGTTCGCTTGATTTCGACGGTTTCGGCATCGGCGGGGAATTCGGCAACGACAAAAAAACGATGCTGCAAATGCTGAATTCGGTTGTCAAGGAACTGCCGGAACAAAAACCGCGCCATCTTTTGGGGATCGGCCATTTGACTGACATCCCCAAAATCATTGCCAAAGGCATGGACTTGTTCGACTGCATCGTGCCGACTCATTATGCCAGGCGGGGTATTGCCTTCACTTCAGCCGGCCGTTTGAATCTGGCCAAAAGCAAATTTTTAAAGGATAAAAATCCGCTTGATAAAAAATGCTCCTGTTCCGTCTGCCGAAACTACCGGAAAAATTATCTTTGCCATCTTCTCCGGGCCAAAGAAATCACCGGCCTTAAACTGCTGACCTTCCACAATCTTTATTTTTTCAATACTTTGCTTGAAGAAATAAGACAGAAGATAAAACAAGGCAAAATCTGATGCGCAAAATTTTAGTTTCCATCACTACTACCTATAATTCCGATTGGCGGGCAAAAATCAGAGAGATAAACAAATTCGGCCTGGAAGAAGTCGCCCTTTTTCCGACCTGCCTTAATAAAAAAGAAAGAAAAGAATTGTACGGAATGTTGGAAAAATCAATAGTTAAAAGCATTCCTCTCGTTCATCTCAGAGATGATATGGTCTTAAAAGAGCTGGATTTTTTGGCTGAAAGATTCAAAGTCCGGGTTTTTAACATTCATCCCTGCGCCGAATATCCTTACAAAGAAAGCGATTATGGAAAATACAAAAAAATGATTTATATTGAAAACGTTTATCTTCCTTTGGACGAGGAAGAAGTCAAAAAAATGGGCGGTGTCTGCCTTGATTTTACCCATTTGGAGAACGACAGAATTGTCCAGCCGGGAAAATTCAAGCACAATCTGAGAATAATTGAAAAATATCCCATCGGCTGCAACCATATAAGCTGTTTGGAAAAAAACAGCCATCAGGACCAGCTCGGCTATCTCCGTTATGACCGCCATTTTTTGCGGAAATTCAGCCAGCTGGATTATTTGAAAAAATATCCCAAGAAATATTTTTCTCCTTTTGTGGCCATTGAACTGGAAAATACCATTGAAAAACAGCTGGAGATAAGAGATTATTTAATGAATAAAATAATAAAATAAATGTTTCCTAAAAATAGAATTTTAGAATATATTTTTTCCCTGCGAAAATTTATTCTGCTGGCTGTTTTGATTTTTATCTTCTCCGCCTTATACGGCTATTTTTCCGCCCAAAACTCGCCGGAAGAAATAGAGCCGATTTTGGAGGAGCTTCAGAAAATAGTCGAACCGATAATAGCCATGCCTTTGTTCGGCCAATTTTTGTTCGTTATTCTGAACAACGGTTTAACCGTCTTTCTGGTTATCGTCTTGGGGCTCGGCTTCGCTGTTTTTCCTCTGCTGGTTTTATTTTCCAATGCCGTGCTTTTGGGGGTCATGGCTTACTTTTTTCAATTTTTCCAGTCCTGGACGGTTTTTTTCAGCGGCATTCTGCCTCACGGCCTAATTGAAATTCCCATCATAATCATGGCGGCGGCCGTCGGTTTAAAGCTCGGCGAAATTTCCATCAAAAAAGTTCTGAGAAAATTCAGGCCGCA
>Ga0265595_1001961_pt1 | contig 14844 bp, 10 predicted proteins | sample saktaG_15_FD_190148 | JGI IMG/M metagenome (GOLD analysis project Ga0265595, IMG submission 190148) | Saline water microbial communities from Sakinaw Lake, British Columbia, Canada - sak_2013_06_06_50m | ecosystem: Environmental > Aquatic > Non-marine Saline and Alkaline > Saline ... | reverse complement strand
TCCAATAAAAACAATTAATGCTCAAATTAAAAAGATGAATTTAAATGGAGAAATTGTGCCAATTTCTTATAATTTTTTATGCCCAAAAGCAATTAAAAATTTTTATAGTTCATATAATTCCACTTTGGAAAAAATAGAATGTCACAAAAAGGAAAATGCAATTTTAAATATAAAAACTCTTACTGACGAATTAACAGGTGTTTCTAATTATCGTGGTTTTTGTGAATTTATAAAAATGCGAGAGAATTTTAAAAGCAATGATATGTTCCTTATATTTTGCGATTTGGACAATTTTAAAAAAATAAATGATACTTGTGGACATAGTGTTGGCGATAAGGTTTTAAAGCTAACGGCAAGTATTTTAAGCGATGTTTTTGATTTTTATGGCAATGTTTTTCGTTACGGTGGAGAAGAATTTGCTATTATTATTTGCAATCAAGATAAAAGATTTGTTTATTCTTTAGCTGAGGAGTTTAGAAAAAAAATTAAAAATTCCGATGAAATTTCAAAAATAACTCAAGGCGTTTTTGCATCTATTAGCATTGGAATTTCCCATTTATCTGAAAATGTAAGTAATACTAATGATTTATTAAGATATGCCGATATTGCTTTATATGAGGCAAAAGCTAACGGGAAAAACTGCATTATTTTTTATGATGAAATGGCGGTTAAATAAATACATACTAATTTTTAATTTAAGTTTCCCCATTTTTTTAAAATAGCACTATTAAAACATACTAATTACAAGGTTTTCCACAATTACCTTGTAAACAATAGCAAATCTGTGGAAAACCTTGTAATTACTTATACTTGAATTTCAATTCAAAAGCATTGTCTTTTGATTTTTTTTTGCATTTCACAAATAAATTTGATATAATAATAATTAATAGAAAAGCGAGGTTGATTTATATGTTAGCTATGCAAGAGATGAAACGAGTATGTCAAGAAATAAAGGAACTATTATACCCTTCACTTGTCGTTCTTTATGGAAAAAAAGTTAATGTATCAAGCGAAAAAATAAAAAGTTTTGACCTTTGCATAGTAGTGGATGTAGAGGAAAAACTTATGGCTGAAAAAATGATATATTCAAATATTGAAGCCTCAATTCCTTTTAATATAATTATTTACACAAATGATGAATGGCGAGAGTGTTTGAATGATGAGGGTAGTTATGCAAATTTCATAAATAAGAAGGGAACGATTATTTATGAGAAGAGATGAGCATATCACTGATAGCAGACATTTTTTTGACTGGTTAAAGAAGTCTAATGATGATATTAAAGCCGCAAAAATCTTAAAAGACAATAATGGTCCTAATGAAATTTCTGCTTTTCATTGTCAACAGGCTATTGAAAAGGCACTCAAAGGATATTTGTTGCTTAAAACAAAAAAGCACTTTGATGGGCATAATTTAACCTTCTTGTGTCGCCAAGCAACAAAAATTGATAAAAAATTCAACGAATGGTTAGACGAAAGTTATTCTTTAAATAGGTTTTATATTGAAACTCGTTATCCAACAGATACACCAATAGGTTTAGAAGATTTAAGACTTGAAAAAATATATAATATGGCTAAAGAAATGTATGATTTTATTTCGGCAGAAATATTTGGGTATGAACAAATAAAACGGTAGCTAATAATTTAATTTGCTTTGAAAGGATATTACTATGACTATTATAAATGCTAAAATTTACACTTGTGATAAGCAAGGAATTATTGAAAATGGCTTTATTGAAATTAAGAATGGTAAAATATTTTCAATTGGGGATATGCAGGTATTTAAAACTTCAAATGAGCAAGTTTTTGATGCTAATGGCAAAACTTTAACTCCCGGTTTTGTTGAGGGACATTGTCATATTGGAATGTGGGAGGATAGTTTAGGCTTTGAAGGCGATGATGGCAACGAAGATACTGACCCTGCAACACCACATTTGCGAGCAATAGATGCAATCAATCCGTTCGATTTGTGCTTTGCAGAGGCTTTACAGGCGGGAGTTACAACGGTAGTTACCGGTCCTGGGAGTTCTAACCCAATAGGAGGACAGTTTGCTGCACTTAAAACCTATGGCAAAACTGTTGAGGATAAGTTAATTAAAGCACCAATTTGTATTAAAGCGGCTTTGGGAGAAAATCCCAAAATTTCTTATCACATAAAAAATCTATCTCCTGTTACAAGAATGGCAATTGCAGGAATAATCAGAGAACAATTATTTAAAGCCTCAAGGTATATAAAAGATGTAGACAAAGCATTAATAGAAGAGGACTTTGATGAACCGGAATTTGATATTAAAAACGAGGCATATATTCCATTATTTAAGGGAGATATACCTTTGCACATTCATGCTCATAGGGCGGATGATATATTAACAGCAATTAGAATTTGCGAGGAATTTAATTTAGATTTATCAGTTGTGCATTGCACTGATGGTGAATTAGTAGCAGATATTTTAAAGGAAAAAAATATTTCAGTTCTTTTAGGTCCATCTTTAAGTGATCGTTCAAAACCAGAATTAAAAAACCTATCATTTAAAACAGCTGGAATATTAGATAATAAAGGAATCAAAACAGCTATTATTACAGACCATCCTAACACTCCAATTCAATATTTGCCTTTGTGTGCCGCATTAAGTATTAAAAATGGGATGGATTATTTATCGGCATTAAAAGCTATAACTATTAATCCTGCTGAAATTTGCGGTATTTCAAATAGAGTAGGGTCAATTGAGATTGGAAAAGATGCTGACCTTGTTATTTTTAATGGCGAACCTTTTGATATTTTTAGCACAGTTGAAGCAGTATTTATTAATGGAGAAAAGGTTAAATAATTAGGAATTAGGAAGAGGAATATATGAGAACAATTATAGCTAATGAAATTACAAACGTAATAAAGAATTTATGTATTGAGGCTAATTATTCATTACCGAACGATATTGAAAAATCACTTTCAAAAGCTTTGGAAAAAGAAACATCTTTGATATGCAAAAGTGCTTTGGAAGATGTGTGCCAAAATTTAATTATTGCAAAAGAGAAAAACTTGCCAATTTGTCAAGACACGGGGATGGTGGTAGTGTTTTTAGAAATTGGACAAGATATTCATATTGAAGGCGATTTAAATGAGGCAGTAAATCAAGGGGTTAGACAAGGCTATTTAGATGGCTATCTACGCAAGTCGATTGTAAAAGACCCATTAAAAAGAGTAAATACTAACGACAATACACCCGCTATAATTCACACGGATATTGTAAAAGGAGATAAAATAAAAATTACCGTTGTTCCAAAGGGTATGGGAAGCGAAAATATGAGTGTAATTAAAATGTTTAATCCAAGTGTGACAAAAGATGATATTATATCTTTTATTGTAGATAGTGTTAATAAAGCAGGCTCAAATCCTTGCCCGCCCATTGTCGTTGGAGTAGGAATTGGAGGAAATTTTGAATACTGTGCTTATCTTTCGAAAAAAGCATTAATTAGGAATATTGATGAGCCCAATACAAATGAATTTTATAAAGTTATGGAAAAAGAAACCTTAGAACAAATAAACAAAACTGGAATTGGAACCGCAGGCTTTGGAGGGACAATTACAGCATTAGCTGTAAATATTGAGGTTTTCCCAACGCATATAGCTGGCTTGCCTGTTGCAGTAAATATTGGATGTCATGTTTCAAGGCATAAAAGTATAATAATTTAGTATAATTTTAAAATTTTAATAAAGTTTACAAATTATCAACAAATATTTTAAGATATTTGTTGATTTTATTATAAAACAGTGATATAATTAATATTGTAAGGACAACCTATGAACCTATAAAAATATCCTTAAAGGGATAATATGTTGAAGGAGACGATGAAATGAAGTTTATCTTTACTTGTAGGAAATGCGAAGTTGAGGATGTAGTTAAAGAACGAACAAAACACAAACTTGAAAAAATGGGAAAGTTTTTTAAGAATGGTTGTGAAGCTCATATTACTTTCTCAAAGGACAAGCATTTGCGATTTGTGGTTGAGGTTACTATTGACTATAAGGGGGTATTCTTCCGTTCAGAGCAAATGGCGGAAGAAATAAATACAGCAGTTGATTTGGTAATCGATGCGTTGTTAAGGCAAATAAAAAAGAACAAAACAAAATTAGAAAAAAGATTTCATAGTGTTCATCCCGATATTCTTGAGGATTATAAAGGAAATGGAAATACCGAGGAGAGTTTTGAGATAATTAAAAGCAAAAAATTCTATGTTAAGCCAATGGATGTTGAAGAAGCAATTTTGCAAATGAATATGTTAGGGCATAGTTTTTTTGTTTTTAAGAATATTGATGGAGAAAATATTAATGTTATTTATAAGAGAAAAGACGGAAATATAGGCTTAATTGAACCAACAAATGTATAAAAATAGTTGAAATTATTACAATATTGATAGGAGGGTATAAAAAATGGAGGCACTAAAGGTTGCAGCAAAATCCAGTCCAAATTCAGTTGCAGGTGCATTAGCTGGAGTTGTTAGAGAAAACGGCAGTGCGGAAATTCAGGCCATTGGAGCAGGTGCAATTAATCAATCCGTTAAGGCGATAGCAATTGCGAGGGGCTTTTTAGCTCCTTCAGGAATAGACCTTGTTTGCACTCCTGCTTTTACCGATATAACTATTGATGGAGAAGAAAGAACGGCAATTAAATTTTTGGTCAACCCAAGATAGAAGAAAAATAGAATATTAATTATTGTTGTTAGTTAGGCCGTTAAAACTTTTGAATTTTAACGGCCTTTTTTAGTTGATTTATAATAGAAAAAAACTAAAAAATAATTTAAAAAAGCAGTTGACAAGGGGAAAAAGAAATGGTATTATAGGCAACGTTGTGGAAATAAGGGAAAAGGGAAAGAGCGAAGCAAAGCAAGCTCGAAAAAAGCTCGAAAAAAGGATAAAAAACCTTAAAAAGCAACGAAAAAGTATTGACAGGCAAAAATATATCTGCTATACTAAATGTCCGACGAAAAAAGTCGGAAGAATTCGGACCTTGAAAATTGAACAATGTTTTTTGGACCCTTTTTAATTTTTTTGGTTTTAAAAACCATAATAGCACAAAGTACAAACGAGTAATATAAGAAGCTTGAGATAAGCTTTCTAAATATTTTTTTTTAGAGAGTTTGATCCTGGCTCAGGACGAACGCTGGCGGCGTGCCTAACACATGCAAGTCGAACGGATGCAGGAGTTAGGATTTAGCAGTTAGGAAATAGGGGAATAGTTCCTTAAACCTGACACCTAAATCCTGACGCCTGTGTTAGTGGCGGACTGGTGAGTAACGCGTGAGCAACCTACCTTCAAGAGGGGGATAACATCGGGAAACTGATGCTAATACCGCATATAGCATACTAACGACATCGTAGGTATGTAAAAGGAGTAATCCGCTTGAAGATGGGCTCGCGTCTGATTAGCTAGTTGGTGAGGTAATGGCTCACCAAGGCGACGATCAGTAGCCGAACTGAGAGGTTGATCGGCCACATTGGGACTGAGATACGGCCCAGACTCCTACGGGAGGCAGCAGTGGGGGATATTGCGCAATGGAGGAAACTCTGACGCAGCAACGCCGCGTGAAGGAAGAAGGCTTTCGGGTTGTAAACTTTTGTCTTCAGGGAAGAATAAATGACGGTACCTGAGGAGGAAGCCACGGCTAACTACGTGCCAGCAGCCGCGGTAATACGTAGGTGGCGAGCGTTGTCCGGAATTACTGGGTGTAAAGGGTGCGTAGGCGGGTTATAAAGTCAGATGTGAAATACCGAGGCTTAACTTCGGGGCTGCATTTGAAACTTATGATCTTGAGTGAGGTAGAGGCAAGCGGAATTCCCAGTGTAGCGGTGAAATGCGTAGATATTGGGAGGAACACCAGTGGCGAAGGCGGCTTGCTGGGCCTTAACTGACGCTGAGGCACGAAAGCATGGGGAGCAAACAGGATTAGATACCCTGGTAGTCCATGCTGTAAACGATGGATACTAGGTGTGGGGGGTATTGACCCCTCCCGTGCCGCAGTTAACACAATAAGTATCCCACCTGGGGAGTACGATCGCAAGGTTGAAACTCAAAGGAATTGACGGGGGCCCGCACAAGCAGTGGAGTATGTGGTTTAATTCGAAGCAACGCGAAGAACCTTACCAGATCTTGACATCCAACTAATGCTTAAGAAATTAGGTAGTGCCTTTCGGGGAAAGTTGAGACAGGTGGTGCATGGTTGTCGTCAGCTCGTGTCGTGAGATGTTGGGTTAAGTCCCGCAACGAGCGCAACCCTTATGTTTAGTTGCTACGCAAGAGCACTCTAGACAGACTGCCGTTGATAAAACGGAGGAAGGTGGGGACGACGTCAAATCATCATGCCCCTTATGATCTGGGCTACACACGTACTACAATGGCGGTCAACAGAGGGAAGCAATACCGTGAGGTGGAGCAAATCCCCAAAAGCCGTCCCAGTTCGGATTGTAGGCTGAAACTCGCCTACATGAAGTCGGAATTGCTAGTAATCGCGGATCAGCATGCCGCGGTGAATACGTTCCCGGGCCTTGTACACACCGCCCGTCACACCATGAGAGTCACGAACACCCGAAGTCTGTGAGCTAACCCAGCACTGAGCGCTATACCGAATGAAAGGTAAAGTGGAAAGTTGAAAGTGGAAAGTGGAAAGTTGAAAGTGAAAAGTTTTGTATAGGCGATAAGAAATCGCTGGAAAATCAGAAATAAAGAAACAGGATTTTAACACAAAAATTATTCATTATTCACTATTCATTATTCATTCACGAAACGCATAGCGTTGAGTGCTGGGGGGCAGCAGCCGAAGGTGGGCGCGGTAATTAGGGTGAAGTCGTAACAAGGTAGCCGTATCGGAAGGTGCGGCTGGATCACCTCCTTTCTAAGGAGATACGCAAAGATAAAGATGAATAATCTTTAATCTAAGCTATTTTCTAAGGTCAATAAAAAACAAGTCCAAAAACATTGTTCAATTTTGAAGGGCTGAAAGCCTTTTAGATGTTAGAGATTAGATATTAGAAGTTAGAAATAGTTTTTAAATTTAATCCGACATTTTTTTTACACGGGGGTGTAGCTCAGCTGGGAGAGCACCTGCCTTGCAAGCAGGGGGTCAGGAGTTCGATCCTCCTCATCTCCACCAAGTTAGATGTTAGAAGTTAGATGTTAGAGGTTAGAAAATGTTCTAAATTTAAGCAACATCTTAATTTGGGCTCATAGCTCAGGCGGTTAGAGCGCACGCCTGATAAGCGTGAGGTCGATGGTTCGAGTCCATTTGAGCCCACCAACTTAGATATTAGAGGTTAGAAGTTAGAGATTAGAAATAGTTTTTTAACAAAATCTCAAGTATCTAATAAATAGAAGTAAGATAAAAGAATAAGAGGTCTAACCTCTAATTTCTAACATCTAATTTCTAAAAATGTACCTTGAAAACTGAACGACAAAAACAAGTAGTAAAGAAAAAATGGAGTAACTGGTACAAAAGTAACCAAGAAATTTTTAAGGAAACTCACATAAGAAGGTCAAGTTACAAAGAGCACAAGGGGAATGCCTTGGCACTGGGAGCCGAAGAAGGACGCGATAAGCTGCGAAAAGCCACGGGGAGTTGCAAATGAGCTGAGATCCGTGGATGTCCGAATGGGGAAACCCACACGGAGTAATAACCGTGTATCCGAAAGGAAGGGAACCTGCTGAACTGAAACATCTAAGTAGGCAGAGGAAGAGAAATCAAAAGAGATTCTGCAAGTAGTGGCGAGCGAACGCGGAAGAGGCCAAACCATAAGTAGTAATACTTACGGGGTTATGGACAGACATAAGGAACTAAACGAGGGTAGCAGAAATGCATGGGAAGGCATACCGTAGAGGGTGAGAGTCCCGTATGCGAAACTTAAGTTTATCCGTCTGTATCCAGAGTACCGCGGGACACGAGAAATCCTGTGGGAAGTCGGGGGGACCACCCTCCAAGCCTAAATACTACCCAGTGACCGATAGTGAAGCAGTACCGTGAGGGAAAGGTGAAAAGGACCCCGGGAGGGGAGTGAAATAGAACCTGAAACCTTGTGTTTACAAACACACAAAGCACGTTAAGGTGCGATGTGGTACTTTTTGTAGAACGGTCCGGCGAGTTAATGTATGTAGCAAGGTTAAGTGATTAAGTCACGGAGCCGAAGGGAAACCGAGTGTTAATAGCGCGTATAGTTACATGCTTTAGACCCGAAACCGAGTGACCTACCCATGTCCAGGTTGAAGTGGAGGTAAAACTTCATGGAGGACCGCACACACGTTCGTTGAAAAGAACGGTGATGAGGTGTGGGTAGCGGAGAAATTCTAATCGAACTCGGAGATAGCTGGTTCTCCCCGAAATAGCTTTAGGGCTAGCCTTGGTATAGATTACTGGAGGTAAAGCACTGAATGGGCAAGGGACCGAAAGGTTATCAAACCCTATCAAACTCTGAATGCCAGATAATTGATTACCAGGAGTCAGACTGCGTGAGATAAGTTTCGTAGTCGAAAGGGAAACAGCCCAGACCTACAGCTAAGGTCCCAAATGGTGTACTAAGTGGAAAAGGATGTGGAGTTGCTAAAACAACCAGGATGTTGGCTTAGAAGCAGCCACTCATTTAAAGAGTGCGTAATAGCTCACTGGTCGAGTGATTCCGCGCCGAAAATTCAACGGGGCTAAGTACACAACCGAAGCTTAGGCTTTTAGAGGTTAGAAATTAGAAGTTAGAAGTTAGAGATAGGAAGGTCATATAAAACGGCTCTAACTATGTATGAACTAACAAAAATAATTTCAGAAGAAGAAAGAAGTTAGAAGTTAGAGATAGGAATGATGAAAAATGATACAAAGTTATAAAGATTTACAGGTGTATCAAAGGTCATACAAAATAGCTTTAACTATGTATGAACAAACGAAAGTAATACCAAAGGATGAAACCTATGGTATTGTTAGTCAAATTAAACGAGCAGGATTGTCAATTCCATTGAATATAGCAGAAGGCTATGGGAAAAAAGCAAGTGAAAAAGAGTTCAAGAGATACTTGCAAATGGCAATGGGTTCGTGTAATGAAATGAGCGTATTGTTAGAATTCACAAAAGATTTAGGATATTTAGAAGATGAAACATATGAAAAATTAGTCAAGGAATATGATGAAATAGGGCGTATGTTAAATGTAATGATAACTAAATGGAAATAACAATTCTAACATCTAACATCTAATTTCTAATCTCTAAAGGGGTAGGGGAGCGTCCTGCAATAGGGTGAAGTCTGAGCGAGAGCACAGGTGGACGAAGCAGGAGTGAGAATGCCGGAATAAGTAGCGAGAATTATGTGAGAATCATAATGGCCGAAAATCTAAGGAATCCAGAGGAAGGTTCGTCCGCTCTGGGTAAGCCGGGAGCTAAGGCGAGGCCGAAAGGCGTAGTCGATGCACATACGGTTGATATTCCGTAGCCGTCGTAGCCGTTAAGCAAAGTGACACTTGAACGAAGTCTAACCCAGCCGTTGGTTGAGCTGGGCGTAAGGGACCGAAATTAAGTAGGGAAGTAGGCGTAGTTTGAGGCGAGAAAAGCTTTGTGTATTAGCTAAGATGCCCGTACCGCAAACCGACACAGGTAGATGAGGAGAGGATCCTAAGGCCAACGAGAGAAAGGTTGTTAAGGAACTCGGCAAATTGACCCCGTAACTTCGGAATAAGGGGTGCTTCGTAGGATTTAGGAATGAGGAGTTAGGAATAAGGAGAAAATAGATATGTATGAAGGGTATAAAGGGTTGAATGTATATCAAAAGTCTTATGGATTAGTGATGAAAATATATCAAATCACAAAAAGAATGCCTGACGATGAAAGATATGTAATGACAACGCAGATGCGGCGAGCCGCCATGAGTATACCTTTAAATATATCTGAGGGATATGGTAAGAAAGAAAGCACAGCAGAATACAGAAGATTTTTGATGATAGCAAAAGGTTCATGTAATGAAATTCAAGTTTTGATTGATATATGCAAGGATTTAGAGTATATAACAAACGAAGAATATGAAGAACTGATAATTGGTTATACAGAAACATCAAAAATGTTGCAAGGCTTAGTAAAATCCATAACCTAAGAAATCCAAAAACCTATATCCTGATTCCTGATTCCTACGGAGCCACAGTAAATAGGCCCAGGCGACTGTTTAGCAAAAACACAGGTCTCTGCTAAATCGAAAGATGACGTATAGGGGCTGACGCCTGCCCGGTGCTGGAAGGTTAAGAGGAGAGGTTAGCCATTTCACAGAGATGCTTTGATTGAAGCTTTTTCGTAAAGAGTGTTTCCTGCGTGACAACGCAGCAAACGGAAAAATCGAGAGAGAAAGCGGAAGATGGCGTAAAAATGACGCAGGAAACACGGTTTCTGGAAGGCATTTGTGTGAAATGGCGAAGCTTTAAATTGAAGCCCCAGTAAACGGCGGCCGTAACTATAACGGTCCTAAGGTAGCGAAATTCCTTGTCAGGTAAGTTCTGACCCGCACGAATGGCGTAACGATCTGGGCACTGTCTCAACAACCTCCTCGGCGAAATTGTAGTACTGGTGAAGATGCCAGTTACCCGCGACTAGACGGAAAGACCCCATGGAGCTTTACTGCAGCTTGATACTGGATTTTGGTAGTTCATGTACAGGATAGGTGGGAAACTGAGAAGTTAGGGCGTCAGCCTTAATGGAGTTACTGTTGGGATACCACTCTTGGAGTACTGAAATTCTAACCATCCGATGTTAGCCATCGGGGGGACACTGTCAGGTGGGCAGTTTGACTGGGGCGGTCGCCTCCAAAAGAGTAACGGAGGCGCTCAAAGGTTAGCTCAGCACGGACGGAAATCGTGCATAGAGTGTAAACGCAAAAGCTAGCCTAACTGTGAGACTGACAAGTCGAACAGAAACGAAAGTTGGAGTTAGTGATCCGGCGGTATGTGCGTGGAAATGCCGTCGCTCAACGGATAAAAGCTACCCTGGGGATAACAGGCTGATCTCCCCCAAGCGTCCACAGCGACGGGGAGGTTTGGCACCTCGATGTCGGCTCATCGCATCCTGGGGCTGTATTCGGTCCCAAGGGTTTGGCTGTTCGCCAATTAAAGCGGTACGCGAGCTGGGTTCAGAACGTCGCGAGACAGTTCGGTCCCTATCTATCGCGGGCGCAGGATATTTGAGAGGAGCTGTCCTTAGTACGAGAGGACCAGGATGGACACACCACTGGTGCACCAGTTGTCGTGCCAACGGCACAGCTGGGTAGCTATGTGTGGAAGGGATAAACGCTGAAGGCATCTAAGCGTGAAGCCCACCTCAAGATAAGATATCCCACGACAAAAGTCGGTAAGACCCCTTGAAGACTACAAGGTTGATAGGTCGGAGGTGTAAGTGCAGTAATGCATTAAGCTGACCGATACTAATAGGTCGAGGACTTGACCTTAAGTGAGTTAATTTAATTAATTCAAGATTATTAAAATATTTTAGTTTCTCCGTCTTTACTATTTCTATGTCGTTCAGTTTTGAAGGTACAACAAATTAGAAGTTAGAGGTTAGAGGTTAGAAGTCAGTATACTGACGACTGATAGCTGGCAACTGATAAGCTGACAGCTGACAGCTGATAACTGATTTCTGATACACGCACCTTTAGCTCAGTTGGTAGAGCAACTGACTCTTAATCAGTGGGTCCTGGGTTCGAGCCCCCGAAGGTGCACCATATTAGAGGGCAGAAGTCAGAGGTCAGAAGTCAGAATTCAGTTTTTCTGTTAACTGAAAGCTGATAACTGATTACTAATTTGGCCCGTTGGTCAAGCGGTTAAGACACTGGCCTCTCACGCCGGAAACAGGGGTTCGATTCCCCTACGGGTCACCAGTTTAGAGGTTAGAAGTTAGAAGTTAGAAATTAGAATTAGGTAGTTGTTTACCGTGAAAGCGGTTCACATATATAATGCCGGTGCCAATGACGCTGAGGTCACACCCGTTCCCATATCGAACACGGTAGTTAAGCTCAGCAGTGCTGAAAATACTTGAAGGGCGACTTTCCGGTAAGATAGGTCGGTGCCGGCATTAAATATTAGTTATAAGGAGTTAGGAATTAGGAACTTGGAGATTTTAAACTAACTTTAAAAAATGTTTTAAAGTTTTTCGAACCGACGACATACAATAGTTAACATCAATTAATTATATAATCCTCAATAGCTCAGTTGGTAGAGCATGCGGCTGTTAACCGCAGGGTCGTTGGTTCGAGTCCAACTTGGGGAGCCAAATTTCTTGTCGCCAATAGGCGGCGGGAATGCTGTTTATCCACATAGTGGTAATATATATTTGGGCCTTTAGCTCAGTTGGTTAGAGCAACCGGCTCATAACCGGTTGGTCCGGGGTTCAAGTCCCTGAAGGCCCACCATTTAGAAATTAGAGATTAGAAATTAGAGATTAGAATTTGCAATCGATAGTTTTTAATCTTTATTTATAGGGGTATAGCTCAGCTGGTAGAGCAACGGTCTCCAAAACCGTGTGCCGATGGTTCGAAACCTTCTACCCCTGCCAGAAAAAACCGACGAAAACGTCGGTTTTTTCAACGATATAAATCTCTTTAGGATTTATATCATATCACATTTTGCTAATGCAAAATATATCACACGGCAAAAAGCCGCATATCACTTAACAACTGAAAAAATTAAATCGTAAACATATTGACAATACCCCCTTTTTACTTTACAATAAGCAAGGTAAAGATACTAATTTTTTAATTATTTTGCTGATGTAGCTCAGTCGGTAGAGCACTTCCTTGGTAAGGAAGAGGTCTCGGGTTCGATTCCCGACATTAGCTCCAGAAAAAAGCCCGAAAGGGCTTTTTTCAATGATATTTGCCCTTGCGGTCAAATGATATACCGCAAGCGGTATGATATATTGTAAACAATATGATATACACTGCGGTGTATTAAGAAAGGGCAAATATTATATCATACAACTTGTTGTATATCATATGCGAAGCATATATCATACCGAATGGTATATCATTATTAAACATTTTACGGCTTTGCCGTATTTCATAGCGAAACTATTTCATTAATTATTATTGAAAAACCACCCCAAACATATTGACAATATCCCCTCTTTTATTTTTCTTTTACCTATTATATGCGTTTTTTACACCATAAAAGCCCAATTTGTGCTATATTTAGCCTAATTATTACAAAACAGTTGATAATTACTTAAAATCAATATATAATGTTGGTAATATTTAGTTAATAGGTATCTATTTATATAATTTCCATTTATTAAATATTCTATTAATTTTGGAAAGGGAATTTAAAATGAAAAATAGAGAAGCAACAGATACAATTAAAGGTTATTTTTATCAATTTGATTTATTCATACTACAACTATTAAACTTACAAAATGATAATGATTCAGTTTGCATTGAAGGTATTGAAGATATAGATATAAATACAGTTGATGATACAACTGCTATTCAATGTAAATACTATGCGAAAACCGAATACAACCATTCTGTGATTGCAAAACCTATTCGGTTAATGTTGAAACATTACTCTGAAAATCCTAAAAAAAAATTAAATTATAAAATATACGGATTTTATTCCTCTGGCCAAAGTAAACTGCCACAAATAATTAATATTGATTTCGCAAAAGAAAAATTTTTAACTTATATAGAAAATAGGATAAAACATCAAGAACATATTGAACTAAAGTTAACAGATGATCAAATTGAAGGTTTTTTGAAACATTTGTTTATAGTTATAAACGCATTGGAATATTGCAAACAAGAAGAAGCAATTTTTGGTGAAATTAAAAAAATATTTAAATGTAATGATTTTGAAGCAAAACATTTCTATTATAGTAATGCACTACATTTGGTTAAAGAGTTATCTACTAAACATATTACTGAGGAACGAACCATAACAAAGACTGATTTTATTAGTAAAATCAACACAAAAGAACCTTTATTTAATATTTGGTTTTTAAAAAAGAACGGAATCAAATCTTATTGTAATAGTATAAAATCAGAATATTTTTCTAAAATCAATATCTCACCATATGATAGATTTTTTTTAATAGAATGTGATGAAACAATTACAGAAATAGAGTTAAAAACATTAATATTAAAAATCTCAAATAATTGGAGCAAAAATTCAAAGCGAGAACCAACTATATTTTGTCCATATGTTTATTTGCATAATGTAAATAAGAGCAAATTGCTAAGTGTTAAAAACGCCTTGCAATCTGATAACATAGCATTTATAGATGGCTTTGAATTTGAATATGCAAATTTTAATGCTATGTCTTTTTGTAAGAAACGCAATTATTCTAATTTATTAAATATTAAGATTATTAATAAAAAGGAACATATTGACGATATATTAAATAAATTAACTAACACGCGTGAAATTTATCAGTTTTATTTTTCTAAAAGTTTTTATTCAAATGATGAACACAAACATATTAAAATACCTATCGAAGAAACAAAAAATATTTTTGACATAATATAGGGAGGAATTTATATGAAAGACTATGAAAAATTGAACGCAGAAGTCATTTCGGTATTTCCCAACAAGGTAAGAATTTCTGTAGATGATTTGGCTAATTTTCAAATAGCAGATGAAAAATTGAAAGTTGGTTCTTATCTTAGAATTGCTGATAATGATAATGCAGTTCTCATTGCTATAATAGAAAATTTTTCTATTGAGGTTAGCAACGGAGTAAATGGAGAGGTAAATAGAAAATATATCTTAGAAGCTAACCCATTGGGAATAATACGAGATGGCAAATTTGAGAGAGGTGGAGATACCATTGCTATTCCGCCGAAAAAAGTTGAACCTGC
>Ga0265595_1001960_pt1 | contig 14845 bp, 17 predicted proteins | sample saktaG_15_FD_190148 | JGI IMG/M metagenome (GOLD analysis project Ga0265595, IMG submission 190148) | Saline water microbial communities from Sakinaw Lake, British Columbia, Canada - sak_2013_06_06_50m | ecosystem: Environmental > Aquatic > Non-marine Saline and Alkaline > Saline ... | reverse complement strand
ATTTTAAAGGGGATACATATTCTTCTATTGTTGACGCTGACAAAACAATGGTAAATGGTAATATGGTAAAAATTGTAGCCTGGTATGATAATGAGTGGGGGTACAGTTGTCGATTGGCTGAGTTTGCAGAATTTGTAGGAAAGAAACTCTAGGCCAAAAAATAAAAGTGTATTAGTCCGATGTCGCAAGACATCGGACTTTTGTTTTATACAAATTTAACAACAAGTTTTGTTGTAAAAGGTCGAAAAATTAAAAAATAATGTCCTCGTAAAATTGTGTTTGACACAATGAAAAAATTTGCGGTCGGGACTGCCACTGTCGCAACAGGTTTGTTTGGGTTAGCCCTTTCAACCTTCGCGGTAGGCGAGATAGTTATCTTGCCTGAAACAGCAGTCGCGGATTTGACTGGAAACGCCAGTCAGATTATGTCGGATCTCTGGATTTTGGTTGCAATAGCAATCGGTATCCCAATGGGATTCTACATTATCCGCAAGGTTATCGCTTTGATTCCAAAACGTTAAAGCGAAAGAGGCGGGTCTGCAGAGAGGGCGGGCCCGCCTCAAGGACCCCTTAGATTATGTTTGTAAATTGGACTCAGGAAATGACAAATGCCGTGCTCGCCAACGCAACGGGTTTAATCACTGATTTAACTCCGCTTTTAGTTATAATCATCGGAATCGGTATTGGACTGATTGTTTTTTACGCAGTTGTTTCTGCGATAAGAGGGCACTAAAAAATTATGGACGACATAGTTCAAATTGTCTATGACTGCTTCAATGTTGCCCGCTATGTTTTTGCGAACATCGCGGAGTTATTCACATTGCTTTTTACGCCCCTGCAATGGCTCTTTAATTTCTTAAAGGGTTTTTTTGACGGCGTAAATTCAACTCCGCCGGAAACCGCAATTACATGGGTTTTTCCGGAAAACGTAATGATGGTATTCAACGCAATCCCATACTTTAGTTTGATTGAATACGCTTGCGGGGCAGGACTGGCAATTTTAACTTTGATTTTCGTTTTCCGTCGCTTAACAGAATTTTAGTTATGAAAATTAAGAACTTATCAATTCTATTTTTCTTTTGCAGTTTTCTTTTAATGAGAGGCGGGTTTATTTTTGCCACAGATATATTCACAGATAATTTTGACGCATATTTCACAGGAAATTTATCACCACAAGGTGGCTGGGAATATGCAAATTCGCCCGCACAGGTTGTTAATACTCAATATGTTTCATACCCGAACGGCGTCAGTTTAGGGACACAGCAGATTATTAGACACACTTTTACAGCACAAGAGGAGGGAACTTTTGGTGGCAGAATTCGCTGGGGTTCAACATCAGAAATGAATTTCTATTTAAGAACCGGCAACGAAACGCCCGACTGCCATATTGCAGTTGACGCAAACAACGGAGATGTTTTTAATGACCTGCATTCTTACAATTTAAAGATTTTAGACCTTGATCCGTTTAACACAAACACTTGGATAGAATTTAAAATGCGATTCCGTGCGTCAGACGACAAGACACAGTTTTGCATTGGAGAGGAGTGCTCTGAATGGGTTGAGTGCAGATACGGCGGACTGCAAACATTCAGTTCGATAGACAAATTAAATTTCAAAGGAGCTGATTCGCCTTACCACACCAGCATTTACATAGACGATGTTTATCTATCAGCTGAAATATCAGACGGCCAGGTTGTCAACATAACCTCGCCAGTAATCGGTTCAACAATTACAGACCTCTCAACACATCTTGTTGGAACCTACAGTGGCATTGACCCGTTGCTATACCAATCAATACACGTGGGATTTACCAGCGGGGCTCTTGGGCTTGCAACCACTGCAAAGATTATCTCGCCGATAGGAGAAGGCGGATCAGGATCATTTGATGTGCCTTTGTCTGATTTTGGCTTTCAAAGCAACGGCACTTTCACTTTTAAAAGCAATGCTGTTTTTCGTAACACCCAGCTTTCAGATATGTTGCAGACAAGCGACTTAACCTCGCCAATCGGCTACAATCTTATTCTAAACGTTGAGGGTTTATCCACGCCTTATGTTTTTGAGAGTTTTGACGATTGGTATTCAGAAAATGCGGCAGGCGGTTATTCTTACCCGACAGATTTTGCCAGTTCAATGGTGGGATTCATTCAGCCGATTTTTGAAAAGGCGGCCAACTTCACAAACCAGAGTTTGTTGTATTTCAACGCAAGCACATCTTACAGCAAAGGACAGGAGTTAGGGGCCGTGTTTCCAATAACCCAGGCATATCTAGATAAAATCAACATTTTCTTTGGTGGATTTCCATTAATACAATTCTTTGAGTTTCTGGTGATTGTAATGCTTGGAATTTTCACAATAAAAACAATATTTAAATTCATTCCTTTTTTTGGATAGTTGCCGGCGTGGCTTTGCTGATATGTCCTGCGAGGACACAAAAACAGCGTTAAGCCCGCCGACAACTGTCCGAAAGAAACAATCTGGAACGTGGCGAGTGAAGATAGAAATTACGCCACCGACCGGACATCGTTTGAAAGGTAAATTGATAATTGCGATGTAAAAGAAAACCCGCCCTTTGTGGTAATTTCAGACGGGTTTCTCTTTGTGAATATATATCACAGGGATAAAGTTTTATCAAGCCATTTACTGGGCTCTGGCGGCTCTAAATAGCCAGCGGAAGTGCAGAGAGCATAAATCCAAAGAATAAGTTTGTGCCTTCTGAACTTTCGCTGTAGTAAAGTGGTCTTTCGGCTCACCTCTCGAAAAACAGAGGCGGGCTGAAAGACCTTTTTCTACAGCGGAAATGCTATATATTATTCGGTGAATTTTTAAAAATCAAGAATAGTAGAAAAATCCGGCAAAATTTAAAAAATTAAAATTAAAAAACAAAAAATATGTCAACAAAAAACAAGCCAAGAGTTTATTGGGACGAAAACGAACAGCAATATTACATCACATTCTTTGAGGACACAGAATGCGATGAAATTGTAGATGCATGGGAAAGGTTTAAAGGTCGTACGTCAAAACAAAAAAAAGAACATGATAAAAATACCAATAACAAACAAAGAAGATAAAATGAAATTATTTAATTTATTTCAAGCAAAAGAAAAACAGGGATTGGAAAAAGCCAAAGCCGACGGACTGATTACAGAAGAAGAATTCTTGAGAATTTCAGCTGAACGGGCAAGTGAAAAACTTGGTGCTTTTTTAGACAAAAAAGGAAAGAAAAAGCAAAAAACAGTAAAAAAGCCTTGACTTTATGAAACATCAGCGACAACTTGTTGACAGACAGTTGAAAAATGGCAAGCGTGGGTTCAAAATGGGGCAGTCCAATGAAAGGATATATCTTGTTGATTACCGCAAAGGAAAATATTTAATAATTGACCTCTCATTAAAAAAACGAGGACACTCTCAAAGATTTAAATGACATACGAATTTTTTGTTGGTTTCATTGACGGCGTAGCCGCCACAATAATATTATTCATTTTCTTAACTTCAATACACAATGAATTGTAATTTTTCACAGCCGGTAAATTATTTAGGAAATCCACCAGGCAAGAATGACCCTTTTGCTTTTTCTCAAATGACTTGCGATGGATCAACGGGCGAGGGCAGTTCAGCAGAGCAGATAACAGGGGTAGGAGAATTTTGGATTTCAAAGCAGGTAGATTACGGACAGGTTCTAATACTAACCTTTTTATTAATTTTCTTTGTCGGGTTTATTGCAAAACTCCTTTGGAATTTTGCAAAGCAGGACTCAGATCAAAAGCTATGACATTTATTGATTCCAGTGTAAGCGAATTTTTAGGAATGATATTTTTCTACCCGTTCGTCTTTTATATGCTTTTCGTATTGCTAACCGGCATTGATGACGCGTTAATTTTCTGGTTCCGCAGAAAAGACTATCCTTCAAGACCAACAGACTTATGATTACAACAAACGAAATATTAACAAACGCTTTCTTTGCTTTTTTCTATTGCTTGGGCTGGGTTGTTGACTATATCTGGGCCGCGGGATTTGTCGCTGCCTTGGTTTTAACTCTCACAAGATTAATAGCAAAAAAAGAATAAAAATATATGAAAAAAATTATTTGGCATACAGAAAAAAGAAAAGCAAAAGACCTCGTGCCTTTTGAGGGCAACCCGAGGATAATGACAGACAAACAGGCAGAGGATTTAAAAAAGAGCTTGGCTAAATTTAATTTGGTTGAGATTCCGGCGATAGACACAAACAACAAAATTATTGCAGGCCATCAAAGGTTAAAGATTATGTTGATGTTAGGCCGTGGCGATGAGGAGATAGACGTTAGAGTTCCAAATCGCAAACTTACCGAGGCAGAATTTAAAGAATACAATCTCCGTAGCAATAAAAACACTGGTGAGTGGAACTTTGACGAGCTGGCTAATTTTGACGAGGATTTATTAAAAGAATTCGGTTTTGATGAGAATGAATTAGACAACATTTTTGGATTAGAAAAAGCAGATGACTTTGACCTGGCGAAAGAAACGGAAAAAGCGATACAACATCCACGTGGCGTAAAGCCTGGAGATTTATGGCAGTTAGGCGAACATAAACTAATCGTTGGCAATGCGACAGATCCGAAAGCATGGAAAAGATTGTTGGGCCCGGAGAAGTTTGATTTTATGTTTACAGATCCGCCGTACAGATTAGCGTATTGTAAAAAGAGAGTTAGAAAAGTTAAAACAAAAGATGGCTGGAAAATTAAAGCTGAAAGGGAATACGAAAGTGTTGGCGAAACAGACAGCAAGGGTAAAGGGTTCGGATATAAAGGCAATCGAAAATACGAAGGCGTTGAACAGCATGGTGGCGTTCCGGAATTTGACGAATGGCTTTCAATTGCAAACCAGTTCAAAAGCGAGAAAGGATCAAACGTTATGGTGTTTGAGAATTGGAGAAACACTCCCGACCTTTGGCAGGCCATTGAAAAATATTGGGCAATACAAAATATGGTCATCTGGCACACGCCAAACAGAACGCAGGGATTTTCAGCAAAGTACAAATTCTTTAATCGGTTTGATGTGGCACCCGTAGCAAGTGTCGGCGATGCAACGCTGAATGAAATAGATGAGGACGGCTTTCAAGAATATCTGGAAAACAAAGCACAAAAATTAATCTACACTTATGAGATATCACTTTACGCAAAACAAGGAAAGCCGGATTGGAATAAAGATAAAGGAACAAAGTTTTGGGTGATGGGAGATCATGTAACGCACGCAACAGATTCAGCTTCGCAGTCGGGTCAGAATTTAATTTTTGGAACTAAGCCAATTCCGGTGCTTGTGCCTTATGTAAAGATATTAAGTCCGAGAAACGGTATTGTGATGGAACCGTTCGGCGGATCGGGAAGTACGATAATCGCATCTGAAATTATGAAAAGGAAGTGCCGGGTGATTGAATTGTCGCCGTTATACGCGGAAGTGATATTAGCGAGGTTTGAGAGATTCACCGGAATAAGGGCGGTAAAGCAACAAAATAGGGGATTTTGAGTAACCAAACGGGCAACCAACAAGAGTTTGGGGTCTAAGTGGGATAATTCTATGGAACAGCAAACAATGATAAAAATACCTGAAAATACAGGTGATATCAGGGATGAAAGGGGTAGATTTAGGCCAGGAACGAGCGGAAACCCAACCGGAAAGCCGGCTGGCGCACTTTCAATTACAGCTGAAATCAAAAAGAGGTTGCAGGAAGTGCCAGAAGGGCAACAAAAATCCTACCTTGAGCTTTTAGTAAACAGGATTCTAAAACAAGCTGTAGTTGATGGAAATGAACAAATGATAAAGCAGATTTGGAATTACGTTGACGGAGCTCCATTTGAAAAGTAGAAACGGTGCTAAATTCAGAGAAGATAGCAGTGAGAAAATTTTAAATTATTTTTTACAAGGAGTTGGGCATTGTAGCTGGGGATGCCCAACTCTTTTTGTTTGGGTGCTAACAGGTATTGACTTACGTAAACGAAGGTGCTACACTAAAAGCACTATGGTAAATATAAATAAAAATCAACAACTTTCGGAAAACGAAAGAAAGGGCCTGAGCATAATTAGAAATTGGATTTTTCATAAAGGTAGAAATCCTTCGATAAGGGAGCTCACCAAAGAAATGGGTTTCGGTTCAACACGATCTGCTTTTATGCTTGTTAATAGGCTGATAGAAAAAAAAATTATACTTCGTAAAGAGGATGACAGTTTACGCATTATTAACAATACGGGCTCCGAAAAGTTTAGTGCAAAAACAGTCAACGTGCCACTGGTCGGAACCGTATCTTGTGGAGCTCCTATTTTTGCCCAAGAGAATATTGAGGCTTATTTTCCTGTTTCAAGTATATTGGCACACGCTGGGTCACGATATTTTCTTTTGCGTGCACAGGGAGATTCGATGGATAAAGCAGGAATTTCGGACGGTGATATTCTCTTGGTCAGACAGCAATCCAGTGCCGAGAATGGCCAGATAATTATTGCACTCATTGATGATGAGGCAACTGCGAAAGAGTTTCACTGCACAAATGAATCAATTATATTAAAACCAAGGTCAAGCAATAAAATTCATAAACCAATAATTTTAAACAAAGATTTTCAGATTCAGGGAGTTGTGGTGACAACAATTCCAGATCCTGATAAGCTTTAGATAAAAAATCATGGCAAGAGTAAAGAGTCTTCAGAAAAAGACTGAAATTCCTAGTAATGTAAGGCGGTCGCCTGAAAAAATTAAGCACAAATCGTCTAAAAAAGATACTCGTCCGTCAATCCCACCCGTGACTCAGTTGCGTCTTTGGACGATGGCCGGTGGTAGGTGCGAATTTCCTGGCTGCAATCAATCGTTATTGCGAGACGATCTAACTCTTAGCGAGGGTAATTATGCAAACATAGCTCACATTATTTCATGGAAATCAACCGGCCCGCGCGGCGATGAAAAATTATCTCCCTTATTAGCAAAGGATATTTCAAATTTGATGTTGATGTGTCTAAAGCATGGAAAGCTGATTGACATAAAAAATAATTTACCAATTTATACTGTAGATTACCTCAGGCGGTGCAAGAATGAACACGAAAAGCGTATAGCAATTCAAACAAGTATTAATCTTTCTTATAAAACCACTGTATTAAGAATTCAGTCTAATATTCGCAATCGTCCAGTAGAAATACCTTATACTGACGTTTGCAATGCACTTATTGTAGCCGGTCGCTACCCGGCAGATGACAAGGGTGTGTTAATTGACCTCACTAATATTGATTATTCGCTTGAAAAATCGTTTTGGGATACCGCCATTAGGAAAATAGACAGCGAGTTGCAGAAAGCTCTTACTGTGGGTAATGACGGACAAAAAATTTTCCATGTATCAGTATTTGGAGTAGCCCCAATACCACTGTTAACATATTTTGGGTTCAAGTTAGGCAACTTAATTGAGGCAGATATTTATTTTAAACGTAGAGAGAAGCCATGGTCTATTAATTCGCCTCCGTCGAAATTACAATTTATAGTTGAAAGAAATAATACCGAATCAAAATCAGACCAAATTGCCTTAATAATTGGAATAAGCGGCGGAGGTCCAACAAAAGAGGAGCTTGAAAAGCACGTAGGTTCAGATGTTCCATTTTACACCGTAAAAATTACGGAACCAGGCCTAGATTCTGTGCAATCAGCCGAAGATCTTAAAAACTTTCGCAACATTTACAGAAGGATAATTACTGAGATTAAAGAGAAACATGGTAAAAAATGCCAAATTCATCTTTTTGGTGCAATTCCAACTTCAGTTGCCATAGTTTGTGGTCGCGAAGTGTTGCATGATGTTGATCCCAAAATCTTGGTGTATGAGCACGTTTATGAACAAAACGGCTATACCCCGGCAATAATAATTAATTAATAAAAAACATGACTACAAATGAAGCTTTTGAAGATTTTTTAGAAAACAAAGTTAATCTTAATCTGGATCGTCAGAAGCGTATTCAAAAAGCAGAGGAAGTTCTGACAAAATTTATTTCCGGAAGCGACAATTTTAAAGATATTTATATTAAGGCGGTGTCCCAAGGGTCATATCGCCAAGGAACCATAATAAAGCCAGTGGACGATGATGGGGAGTTTGACGTAGACCTTCTTTTGGAATTAAAAGAAATGTCCGAATGGGAACCTAAAACTTATTTAGTGAAGCTGGCCGAGATTTTTAAGGATTCTGACCGCTATAAAGATATTACTGAAACGGCAGGGAAAACTCGTTGCGTTACGATAGATTATGAGGGAGATTTTCATGCTGATTTAGTGCCGAGTATTAAAAAAGACGGGAAAAGTTATGTGTTTAATAAGAATACCAACAAACTGGAAGAAACTGACGGCGATGGTTACGCTCAGTGGTTCGCTTCCCAGAACCTGAGTGCCAGCGGACATTTAGTTGATATTGTTAAACTGATAAAATATTTAAGAGATAGAAGTGTGCAATTTGACACAAAATCAATAATAATTACAACCTTGGCTGGGATAATGGTGGTTCCGGGTGGTTCCTACAATAGCGTTTCAGAATCTTTTGCGGTTATTCTTGCCGAGTTAAGTAATTTTTTGAATCAGCACGATGAGCCTCCGACAATAGAAAATCCTGCTATGCCATTGGAAAAATTTAACCGACATTGGAAAGGGGATATTGAAGGATTCAAAAAATTAAAAAAAGCAGTTTCCAAATATGCAAAAATTGCTAACGATGCGTTAGCTTTGTCTGATGATGAAGCTTTGGATAAATGGAGAGAACTATTCGGAGATGAATTTGCACTGACAGAAGTCAACAAAATAAACTTAACAGGGCCGGTTAAAAATAATTCAAACAGCTCTGGCGGATTTTCACCAAGTAAACCTTGGTGTCAGCTATGATATTGAGTAGTCAAGACAAAAATTGGTTAAACAAAGATTATCCAACTTTAACCATCGATAAAACCGGCATTTTGGGCAAAATTTATATTAAAGCAACTTATAATAAAGAAAGGGATCGTTTCTTGAATTTAACGAATACAGATTTAAATGATGTGGGAGGAGAAGTTTTAGATGGCGAATTTAAAATTAACTTAAGGGAACGAACAGTCAAAGTGACATCACGCTTGCCGGCTTTAAAAATCGATGGCATTGAGCAGATTCCAGCGAGGCATCTTAATAAAGGGGACGATAGTGCTTGCCTTTGTAATCCACTTGAGGAGGATGAATATCTTTTAAATTTTGAAATCAAAACCTTTTTTGAAAAATTAGTGGTACCATTTCTATATGGGCAATTATATTATAATCAGCATACAAAATGGCCATGGGGGGAGTATGCACACGGTGGTTCGGGCATACTTGAATCTTATGCAAAATTACAGAATTTAACAAAGGTGCAGGAATGCATAAGATTATTAAAAATGGATCCAAAATGGAACAATATAAAATTGCTTTTATTGCAAAAATCTCCAATTGGTGGCCACACAATATGTTTTTGTGATAAAGGCGGGAGAATGAGGGTATGCCATCCAGATACCCTCGAGGGTATTAGAAAACTGAGGGATGATTTGATGCTTAAAGATATAAGTGTTGAGTAAAGTACACCGTTTGCATTTTTATCATAAAAACGGCAAAATAGAATAATTATGATAAAGAAAAAAAATAAAAAAACATTTTCTTTTATAGACCTCTTTGCCGGCATAGGCGGGTTTAGGTTAGCCCTGCAAGATTTCGGTGGCACTTGCGTTTTTAGCTCTGAATGGGATGGAAGCTCGCAAGATACTTATTTAAAAAATTTCAGTGAATTGCCACACGGCGATATTACTAAAATAAAAGAAAAAGAAATACCCGAACACGATATTTTGTGTGCAGGGTTTCCTTGTCAGGCATTCAGCATATCGGGCAAGCGGCTTGGATTTAAAGATGTTAGGGGGACTTTATTTTTTGATGTCGCAAGAATAGCCAAACATCACAAGCCAGACGTTTTGTTTCTTGAAAATGTAAAGAATTTTGCACGGCATAACAACGGAGAAACTCTAAAAGCTATTTTAAATGTCTTAGAAGATATAGGATATAAAGTATTTTATCAAATTTTAAAATCAAGTGATTATGGTTTACCGCAGGCTAGAGAAAGGGTATATTTTGTGGCTTTTAAAAAAGATTTAGGCATTGAGGATTTTGAGTTTCCAAAACCGACAAGCGAAATTAAGGTAGTAAAGGATATTTTGGAAAAAGAAGTCCCAAAAGATTGCTACATAAACAGACCCGATATTAAAATATACGGCAAAGACAAAAATGTTAATGACCCTCGCAGGCCCCTGCAGATAGGTACAATAAACAGTGGCGGACAGGGCGAAAGGATTTATTCAGTCAACGGAGCAGGGATAACCTTGTCGGCTTATGGTGGCGGGGCGGCAAGTAAAACAGGAGCTTATCTTGTGAATAATAAAATCCGTAAATTGACCCCGCGAGAATGTGCGAGATTGCAGGGATTTCCAGAGGATTTTGTGTTGCCTGAAAATCGCAATGTTGCATATAAACAATTTGGCGACAGCGTTTCAGTCCCAGTTTTAAGGGCAATTTTTGCCGAAATTATAAGGAAGTATCCGCAGTTGGAAAACAAAAGAGATTTAGCCTTAATAGATAAAAAAATAATTCAGCCGAAGCAATTTACTTTGGTTTAAAATTTTATGGAAAATAATATAAAAGAGTTGGTTAAGCGGGGCTCTGCGACCGCAAAAAATGGTTTTAGAAATGAGGACGATGTTGTCAGAAAATTTAATAATTGGAAAACCGATGAGGACGCAAAGAAATGGCTTGAAATAATGAGCTACGGGCTGGACAAAATTGAAAAAGTTGAAGCTGTTAAGATAACTGGTTCGTATAAAGCAGATGTGCAAGTTAAAATCAAAATTTATTTAAAAGATGTTATTGCCGCAGAAAATATCTCAATAAAATTGGTTAGCAACCCGACTGGATTTAATCAAATTGATAAAAGGTGGGTTGATAAATATGTGGAGCTTTGGAGTATCCCAAAAGATATAACAAAAGCTCTAAAACTTTTTACGGGCGAAACAAAGCCAAAGAAAAAAGGATTGAAAGACCCTCGCAGAATGTTTATGGGCGAAATGGATAAAAAGACACAGAAAAAGATTGTCGATTTCTTTGAGAGCAATAAATTTATGATAGTTGTAGATATTTTGAAAGGCAGGGACAAATTAGCGGCGGCTTGGATATTGATATACATAAAACCCGAGAACTTATGGACATTGTTGCCGATTGCGGTTGTTATAAATTTTTATGGCAATGGTGAGGTTAGAATAACTAATCAGGGCAGTATTAAAATTGGTAGGATAACAATGCAGAGAAAGGGCGGGGACGGCGGTAGACCGACAGCTCAAATGTTGCAATTTAAAATCAATCCCGCCGAAATAGTCAGGCAAATTGAAAAGCATTTAGTATAAGACGTTTTGAGTAATTTTTAGATTTAGGTAAATTCAAATACATATAATGAGTGAGAAAATAGAGGACAAGGTTTATTTCTCGGACATATTCGAAGTTAAACATTCCGTAGTCGAAGACTACGGAGCTTTAGATATTTCTCTTATCTGCGATAATCCGGCCTTTGTTGATCCTTTTCTCATTTTCGCTAATCCAAAATATAAAAAGCTCCATGATTTTGTTGTCACTTATTTAAGATTTTTGAGGGATTTATCTATAAAAAATCAGGGGCATGATTTAGACGCTGGAAATTTCAATCAATATTATAAATTTTCAGAAGTAAAACAGGCATGGCTCGGCTACTCAGTTTCTGGCAATGCTGGCCTGGGTCTAGGTTTAGAATTTGCGGAATCTCTTTACAAAAATTTGAACAAAATTTTTTCAAAATTCGGAGATGAAAAAATAACAGAAACTTCGCATCTCGAAAAGCTTTGTCTAATTGAGAACGGGGTAGGCGTAGATAAGATAAGCGATTTCACTCTAAACCTAATAAAGAAATTTTTATTGGAATACACTCAGGAATTTGCAAAAAAATATTTAAACAAAAAATTTTTAACAGATTTTGCCGTACGTAAGGTTGAGTTCAATCTGGAAAAAGGCATTTGGCTGGATGCACATTTTATATTGCCCGCGTTAGAGCACGATGGCAAAAAGGATTTTGTATTGCTTGTTCCAAAAAGCATGTTGGCCAGTGAAGATACGTGGATTTCTAGAAATGATTTTTTGAAAAACGATGTGGCTATTTTTTCAGCTATCCCAAATTCCGAATTAAGAGCCAAGGTAAACAAGTTTTTTTATGACAACCTTAAAATTAAGTTCGGCAAGGATAAAAAACCAGAAAAAGATTATTCAAAAAAGAGCAAAGCCGGTGCCTTATTAAAAGCTGTTTGGGAATACCCTGACCTATTGGACTATTACATTAAATCAAAGGAACAAAAAAAGAACGATGCGTTGAAGATGCACATTGCTGTTCCTGAAGATGTTAATTTTTTTCTTGATGCCGGAAAAATAAAAAAAGAATTTGCTAAGAAAAAGATAGAAAAAATGACGTCTCTAGACGACTGTATAGCTAGACTTAATTTTTTTAAAAAAACATTGGAGTCGAACAGTAACAATTTGTATTTAAAAGGAAAGCCTCTCCAGGAAAATCAATTACAGTTAATGTTTAAGAATACAACCTATGGTAGCCTGTTTGATTACAATTCAGAAGTTGATAATGGCAGGGGCCCAATTGATTTTATAATTTCTTATGGCAGTCAAGATAAGGCCGGACTTGAGCTGAAACGTGCCTCAAACTCAAAGCTTAAGAAAAATTTGCTTAATCAGGGAAGAATTTACCAGCAGGCAAGTAATCTGAAATGTGTCATAAAGGCGATTTTTTTCTTCTCTGATGTGGAGTTGCAACGGGTAAATGGAATACTGCAAGAGATAAGGAAGCCCGTAGATAACAGGGAAATTTTCTTAATTGATTGCCGGAAAAAACTCTCGGCCTCAAATGTGTAACGGGTTTTGAGCAATTTTTAGGGGTTTTGTGAGGTTTTTAGTCGCGGGTCGATATATTTTATCGCTGGTACTGCGAAAAACGCATAATTGGCGGTATCGGCGATGATATCAATCTTGAGCTTGACTTATAAAGAAAGGTCTGGTAGTGTCGTAAATAAGAGAAAAATTATAAATTATTGCCATTTCCCAATAAGGGACGTGCTGACAGGTGAAAACCCGTTGACATGGATGCACCAGTGGTATAATAAGTGGTAAGAGGAGTAAAATCCTCGTGTCGTTAATAACGGCAAAACCATTTACGCCACTCGGGTGCAACCAGTGGCGTTTGTGGTTTATGTTATTAGATATAAAAATTAGAATTCTAATTAGCAACCAATGTGGCTGCTTAAAGGGGTTCTTCATCTTTTGGGAAGAAATAGAAAGAAATCAAATTAATAAGTTATTATTGCCGCCGCTGTCAAAGCAGGCGGTTTTTATTTTATGAAACTAAAAGATGCAATAAACGATTTCACAAAATGGAAATCGCCACAAGTAAAAGGAAATACGGTGTATCATTATCACTGGCAATTGGTTAATTTCGCAATTTTTATGCGGAATAAAGATATTGAGAAGGTGACAGAAAGGGATATTACAGAATATCTTAATTTGAGTTCTACGTTTAATCATAGTGCCAGCACTCGCGAAAAGCAGGCCTTGGCCATAAAGCACCTTCTAACCTTCTGGCAATTAAAAGGATTAAAGGTTGAGAACCCGGCACTTGTGCCAAAGATAAGATCAGAAAGAGTGATGCCACGCGTGGCGAACGAAAGCGATTATTATAAGGTTATAAATGTTATTCCAAAATTTGGACATAACCATATTAGAAACAGAGCAATCATTGCATTATTATATGATAGTGGCGCGAGGTTAAACGAAATTTTGTCGCTGAACGTGCAAGATGTTGATATCCAAACCAAACGTATAACAATTAAGACAGAGAAACACACAAAGACCAGTCCGTTTAGAAATATATTTTTTAGAGAAGCAACAATAGTGTATTTAAATACGTGGATAAAAAAGCGTGAACAAATGTTGGATCACTTAACTATTGAGGCCAAAGATGCATTATTTATCTCAGTCCGTGGCGGTGTCTGTGGAGAGGGGACAGAGGCAAGACGTTGCAGTATAGATGCAATAGGCGAGGTGATGAGAAAATATAGCAAACGAGCGGGTCTAAAAAGCACATTCAACGCGCACTCTTTGCGACACAAATTTGGCAGAGTATTGGCCGAGAGTGAAGTTAACGATTTAATGATCGCTCAACTCATGGGCCATAATAGCGTGGACAGTAGCAGGATTTACACAGAGCTCTTTGCTCCAGCATTGCAGAAAATATATCATAAAGTAATGGGGAAGTAGTGCAACTTGACAAAAGAGGTATATCAATATATAATAGAAATATTAAATTTAGGGGGTTATCTGTATGGTCACAGTACCATAAACCACATATGGTCTATTGGGGAGAGGACGAAATTTCCCCACTGATCCGAGAATGTGTATTCTCGCTGAAGAGTCGAAAACGACGAAATCAGTGTTGTACTTTCAATTGAGCATCTAATTAAAGATGTGTCACAGCAAAGGAGATGAGTCGTGAGTAACGATGTGTCTCTCGGATTGGCCCACGAGGCCGAGGTAACCCTGCATAAAGCAGGGGCAACCGCGAAAAACTTCTGGGATCCAATTTCCAGAAATGTAAAACTGGCCAAAGAAGTGGTTCGTTTGGTCGAAAAACGTCTGGCAGTCGTCCGGCTAGCATTGGATCTCGTTCTTCGCTATAAGCCGGAGATTCAGTTTAGTCTCGACCCACCGCCACCGCCCTGGAGAAAAATTTTGGACG
>Ga0265595_1001959_pt1 | contig 14849 bp, 31 predicted proteins | sample saktaG_15_FD_190148 | JGI IMG/M metagenome (GOLD analysis project Ga0265595, IMG submission 190148) | Saline water microbial communities from Sakinaw Lake, British Columbia, Canada - sak_2013_06_06_50m | ecosystem: Environmental > Aquatic > Non-marine Saline and Alkaline > Saline ... | reverse complement strand
ATAATTAAATAAGTGTTGGTAAGTCCAACACAAAGGAGATATATAGGATGATATCAAAAGAAGAGATTGTTGGTAAAGAACTAGGTAGGAGGATTAAGAAACTGTTCGTATATCAGAGCTTACATCCAGATAAAATCTTGATTAGCTTGATTGATGAGGTTTACGGGCATGTAGTTGATGAAAGTAAATTAGTGGAACTTATTAAAAGTTCGCTTGTTGGGAGATAAGGTGGAACAGATAAGTGTTGAGAATCAGGAAAGGATTGCCGAGATAAAGGAGAAGTTAAAGTGGATTGATGAAAGAAGTGATTGGGATAAGAGAGAGTATGAAGAAGAATTAGATGAATGTTATGATGCTAAGAGTTTAGTTGAAACTTATGGTGCATCAAAGATTTTAGAGAAAGTTGACCCAATAGCTTATAGTGTGGGTTTGGGTGAGTTTTGGGGAAATAGAAGATATGAATTAAAAGAAGAGTTGGAAGGATTAGGAGGGAGTGAAGATTAAAATGGAAATCTTAACAGAAGAGCTTATGAAGATTAAAGAATCGGGTTTAAGTTGGAATGCAGAGCAACGGAAAGTTGCTTTGATGAATGGGGTAGTTACAGCAGAAGAGTTAATTGAGGAATTGAAAGATGAGTGAAAATATAATATATTGGTTTTGTGGGGTGTTTTTCGTTTTGGTATTGTGGATTATTAAAGATATACAAAGGGAAATAGATAAATATGAATGAAATAACAGAAAGAATTAAAATCTGGTTTGCGAGGAAGAAGTATAATACTAAGTTGGGGTTGTTAGAGAAGAATGTTAAGAGAAAAGAGAATATTTTAAGGAGTAAACTTGAGATTAGAAAGATGATACAAGAGCTTGAGGATTTAGAAAGTGGGTTAAGGATTACAGAAGAAAGGATAAAGGAGGTTGAATTGAGATGAAGAAACATAAAGATGTTACGGGAAAGCAATTAAAATATAGAGGAAGATGGTTTGAAGTAAATCAAACAGATGGGATTTTGTATAGGGTTTTTGATGATGGTGAAGGGGTTTGTTATGAGAGAGAATATTATAGTATAACTCCTATTTTTGATTGGAAAAGATTTGAGAGAGATATAGTTAAGGCGAAAGCCAAGACAAAATTAAATGGTAAAACAGGAGGAAAAACGCAATGGTAAGTCCAAAGCAAACGACAGAAGAAGCTAAAGCAAATGTTGTTCATGATGCAAAAGCTGGAAAATATCAAGCAACGATATTTAAGAATGTCAGAACAGGCAAGAGTGGAGACTTTGACTCTCTTAATGTGCAGTTAAGAAAGAGTTGGCTGAAGCAGGGCGGAGACCCTAAGAATCGGGATGATTGGGATAGTCAAAGCATGAGTTTGTTTAATGCACAGGAAGTAAGACAATGTGTGCTTGTGCTTGAAGATGTTGAAAAGCATCTGTTATTGAAAGAATAAATGTTTGTGCTTTAGTAAGGATGCAATAGTTAAATTTAAATTGCCCCTTTATTTTTTACAGGGGTTTTATGGTCAATAGACATACCGTTTTGCCGTATCGGTTTAAATTAAACGGCGAAAACTAAAATGAAAACACCAACAGAAAAAATAAAACATATTGAGAGAGAAATTAAAGAGTTCAAAGAAGAAATAAACAAAACAAAAGATGATTTATTTTTATTGAAGAAATTTAATAAAGATATTCAAAAGAAGTTTTATAAAATAAGACTAAAATACCAAAGAAGGTTTTAAGAAAAGGAGAAGAAATGAATTCAACAGAAAAAATAAAGGAACTTGAGAAGGAGATTGAAAAATACAAAAAAGGTTGTGGAGCGAGGAAACAATATAATGATGGAATTATTCGTTTTTATACTTGTGGAGAAAAGGTAAAGTGTCCAAATTGCAGAGAAATGTTAATAGAGGAAGAGGCAAAACTCTCCGTCTACAAAGAATGGGAAGCCAGAGAAAAAGAGATGAATGAGAAAGTTGAGAAGTTGAAAGATTATATAAGGAAAGTAATAAGTTTTAAAAAAATAAAAGTGAAGTTTTTTTGTAAGCAGATAGACGAAATATTTCAAGAAAAGGAGAAGAAATGAATTCAACAGAAAAAATAAAACATATTGAGAGAGAAATTAAAGAGTTCAAAGAAGAAATAAACAAAACAAAAGATGATTTATTGAAGAAATTTAATAAAGATATTCAAAAGAAGTTTTATAAAATAAGACTAAAATACCAAAGAAGGTTTCAAGAAAAGGAGAAAAAATAAATGAAAATAATTGAAGAGACTGAACTTGAGAAAATACCATTACTTATCATCTATAAACAAGGAGAGAAGATTTATGCTGAACAACCAGAAGAGATTATTGATAAGTTTCAGTTTTGGGCTTTTCTAAAACTTTATTGTGATTTATATGCAGATAAATTGAAGGGGGATTGCTTTAGCGATTTTGATGATGAATAATAGTCATACTGTACAGAATAAAAATTCTCAAAGAACTTGTACAAGTTTTTGCTATATGAACAAACAGGGAGAACTGGCTCTGTACAGATTTTAAAATGAAAACACCAACAGAAAAAATAAAGGAACTTGAGAATGAGAATTTAACTGATAAAGAAAAGTTAATTCGTAAAGAAGTATTGGAACTTCTACAAGAAGCAGTTGAAAATTTTGAGGAATATAAAATAGGTTATAATGCAGGAGGGGAAGCCAGAGAAAAGGAGATGAATAAGTTGATTGATGAAAATAGAAAAGAAATAGATTATGTTTTGTGTTATGGATTAAAACGAAATTTAACAAAAGAAGAAATTGAATGTTTTAAGAAGGTTTTTGTTTCTTTATATGAAGATAAACTAAAATCCAAACTTCAAGAAAAGGAGAAAAAATAAGATGAAAATTCCAATAGAATATATTATAGAATTAGGATTAATTAGAAAGAGAAACAAATGTGCTTTATGTGGAAAGGAAATGAACATTAAAGATTATCATATTCAATTATGTAAATCTTGCCGAGAAATTGAATTAGATAAATATCTAGATAATTTTGGAGATTGAGGAGAAAAAATGATAGGAAAACTAAGCATTAAAATAGAAAAAGGAATAACAGAGCAAAGAATAGTAGAACATTGCTTTATGCTTTATAATTCAGGGTATGAGTTTATACATGTTCTTGGCTTTTATGCTTTTGGTAAGGGTTGGAAAATAGACAAGTTATTTTATTATGTAAATTTGATTAAAAAGGAGAACCAAAAATGACCCCCATAACATCAGGAGCAATTTGTGATTCATTGTGCATGAAGTATGAAGGAACTTATCCAATAATAGCCCTTTTCCTATTTATAATGTGGGGTATAACTATTTGGCTGATGATAAAAGGGAGAAGAGAACAAATGATAAATTCTAACAATAAAGACCGCCAAAGTGTTGTCGGTCAGAGAGGAAATTAAGGGGGTATTATGAAGAAAAATATATATGAAATTATTCAGGAGAGCATAACAACAAGCGTTACTACGAGTGTTACAAGTAGTGTGATAAGAAGCATGTTGCCAGATAATGCGTGGTTACTCTTGGCTCAGTTTGGAAGTTATAAATTAGGGGAGGATTCAAGGAGTTTTAGCACAACTGAATTAAAAAGGATTATAAGAGATAATATGCACATGAATACCTTGAGAAGAATGTTGTCTAGGCTTGAAAGCAAAGCGTTAATCAGGCTTTATAACAAAAATTCAGGCAAGACTAAAACAGGTTATAGGTATGTAATCACAACAGATGGGATGCTTTTGTGGGAGAAGTATTTGCAAGAAATGAAAAATAACATAGGAAAAGTTCAAATATGATAATGAACAATATTCACAGGAGAAAACAACCACTCGGAGTTTGTTGTTATCAGAATGATTATTTGATGACACCTCTTTTTCCCCGTGAGATTTATAGGGAAACTAAGGAAATGTTTAGTGGTTCTTTCCTTAAATTTCTCATGTTTCCTTTTCCTGTGATTTATAATATGAACTATGTGAACAAGAGGAAAGGTTTAAATAGGGTAGGGTGTTGATATGATAATGAATTTAGAGTGGAAGTGTCCGAAATGTAAGAAGATTATCTATTCTGTGAGTAAGGGTCAGCAAGATTATAATACTAAATTACACTTGGAGAAACATAAACGAAAAGATGAGAGTAGAAAATGAAAATAGAAAAAGGAATTGAGGAAGTTTTAAATAAGCTTGATGTTCTAGAAGTGAAAATAGATTCAATAGGAAATATTGTTTATGACAAATTGGTGGTTAAGGAAAATCAGAATGTTAAGGAAGGAAGAAGAAAGAAGAATAAAATCAAATGGAAAGAGGAGAGAAAAAAGAAGATTAAGGAAGATAAGGGGGAAAAAGGGTTTGAGGTGAATTTGCATGAATAAAAATAAAAAAAGAGAGATAAACAATGCTTTAGGGATTATAGAAACGGGAAAGGAAGAAAAGCCATTTAAAAAGATGCGAAAGTTTAAAGAGATATTAACTTATTTATGGACTGGGCTTCTGGCTGGATTGAATATTATTGTTGTGGGGGTCTTATATTATTTTAGAGAAGAGTATTTTGATTTTGGGATTAATTTTCTTAATAGCTTGGAATTGGGGTTTTTGGTTTTGAAGATGGGATTGTTGTTAGGAGTTTTAATTGTTGACTTAAAGACATTTCATTCTGTTCTTAGACAATGGAGGAAATTTACTTTTGTAAAGAAAGAAGAAAAAAGGGAAGGAGAAGAAGAATTTAAGAGAATTGGTTTTATTCGGAAAATGTGGTTTTATTGGAGAGGATATGAAGCGAGAAGCTGGATGGACAAGTATCATGGAGTATTTACCAAACTGCAAAAGTCAATAGGCAAGATAAAAGGAACAGAAACAAAAGAGTTAAAGAAAATGAAAGAAGAGATGATTAAAGGTATTTTGGTATGGAAAGATGATTTTCAGATAACAAAAATGATAAATGGGAAAATGACAGATGCACCTGTTGATGCTGAGTTTTTAAGAGGACTTTATTTAGATGAATTGTATGAAAGATATTTGTTAAAGTGCGTTGATAGTGCAGAGAGGTTTGTGAATGGAGTAAGTTCTTATGAAAGGATGGAGCGAATTTAAATGGGAATCTTAAGTATGTTGGGCTTGGGGCGAGACAAAATGACCTTGCAGGGTTTGTGGGATGTGATGGCTGTTTTAGAAGAAGAAGTTAAGGTTGTGAAAAAGAAGAAAGAGAAATGGCGAGAAGATATACTAAAAGAAAAGATTGTTAAGTTTTTATTGGACTTAAAAGAAGAAGGAGTGATTGTTCAATATGAAGAGGGAGATGGAGAGGGAGATGCGAAGAAAAAGAAGTTGTTGAAGATGGATTTGGACAGGCTGTTTGGGGTTTATACTGTGGGAACAATTAATGGAATTGAAAAGGAAATAAAAAGGCGGGAGAGTGAAAATGCAAAAACAAAAAGGAATTGAGAGAACAACTCGTCAGAGAACCTGCCGAGTTAAAGAAAATGAATATAAGCTGAAATACTTAAAAGCATTACGGGTAGTAATGAGTGGAGCAATATGGAATATGCTTTTTTCAGTTATTGCTTTGGTTATGGGTGTTATCATGATGTTGGGGAAGGTTGGAGGGGCAATATGGATTGTGATTGTAATGGGTACTTCAATAACAATCTCGGTGATTTTAATAGTAAAATCTGCTAAGAAAGAACATGAAGAACAGCATAACTTATTGGACGGAGATAAAAATGAGTAAAAAAGAAGAAAGAGTGTATGGAACTTTATCAGATGAGAAGGAGCCTAAAAGCAGGGCGAAAAGAATAAGAATGCTGTTGAAGAAAAATAGGCGGATTTTTGGAAATAAACAAGTCATAACGGATTTTACAGAGCCTATACTTATGTTAATAAGAAGAGGCAGAGCAGTAGAGTTTCATGAAGACGCAAGTAAAGGTACATTTAGATTTAAACATTCTGACGGAAAAGAAAGAGAAATATATTTAGAGCCGAGCAGTCAGGTTAGTTTTGATTATGGAAAAAGAAAGTTTAAAGGGTATATCTGCCATGAAGATTATCCTTTACCATTGCCAGAAAATCCTTTAGTTACTGTGGAGACTGTTAATATGATTGTAGAAAAAAGTATGATGGATACAAAAAAATTAGATGAGAGAAAAGAACTGCTGAAAATAAAAACATTAAAGGTATTGATTTGGGCGGTTGTTGGGGGGGTAATATTATATATACTATACAAGGCTCATTTATTTGACAGACTTGTTACAATGCTTACAGGGAATCCACCAGTACAGCCTACTGGAACAGGGGGGGCGAAAACTGTGAATGAAAGTATGCTTGAGATTACTGGGCAGATAGGATTAGTTTTATTTAGCAGTATAAAGAAGGACTTTAAAGAAACATGGTTAAAGATAAAAAGATTTTAATTGAAGAGAAAGGAAAGATTTACAAAAGGAAAATTCGCAATCTGGATGGTTATGCAAAGAAGTGGATGTATAACTGGCGTTCTTGGGTTTATAGAAAAAAACAGAAAAAACAACTCGTCAGAAGAACTGCCGAGTTAAAGAAAGTTAGATTGCCTACCGAGAAAGTAAAAAGAGTTGCTGAAAAAGGTATTAAAAGAGGAGTTAAAAGAGAAATTGGAAGGAAGGTATTAAAAGCAAGGCTTGAAAGACCTGTTTATAAGCCTAAGGTGAAGCGAATCACTGCAATACGGAGAAAAAGACCACGAAAAATAGAAGGGGCGTTTAAAAGGGCTGTATCAAAAGTAGTGATAGCTGATATTTTGCCGATAGCAACGAGCCAGATTAATAATGAATATAAACGATTGTTTGGAGGCATTATAAGGGATAAAGATATTTTAGATATAATGATTACAGAAGAGAACATACAAAAAATTAAACATCGGTTTGAGATAAGGGCAAATATTTATGGATTAAGAGGAGAAAAGCTTGCTGAAATTAGCAAAGGAGAAGGGGGAAGTTTGATGGAGTTGAAAAGCTTAATGGAAGGGAAGATATGGAAAGGAGAGCTTTTAGATTATCCTGAAGACCCTAGAAGCCCTGTGATTGGAGGAGGATATACTTATACTTTTTTACAAAAAGGGAATGTAGATAGGGTTGAAACAATTGTGGTTTTTAGGAGTTAGAAAAGAAATTCAGAAATAAAATGACAGAAGAAGGGAGCAGTTTTTATAAAGAAGGTTTTGATGACAAATGGAGTACTTATAAGTACATGACTGATGTACAGTCTGATATAAAAAAAGATATAACGAGTGATTTTATTCTTGCTAAGTTAAAGAATGACAATGCTCCTGAACCGATTGGTATAATTGAATTAGTGCGAGACGGGTATTTTTGTAAGAAGATGCTAGAAAGGTACATTGATTCTTGGACATATCAGGTTGGGAAGAATGGGAAATATATTAGAAATAAGGACGGAACATTTAAGAAGTTTCCTCTAAGCGATGAATCAAAAAGATACATTAAAAATGTGGCTGAAGTTAATTTTAATGTTTACATGGTTAAGGTGATAATGACTGTTATTATGTATAGAAACATAAAAGATAATGTTTTGATGGAGTTGATTACTGAAAAAGACAGATTGAGTGGGGAGACTGAAGGGCTGAAAAAAGAGAATGAAGAACTGATGAAGAAAATGAGTAAAAATATTAAAAAAGGTGAAGAGAACAAATGACAAGTCAAGAGACCAGCTTAATTTTTAAAATAAATAGTTTGCGAAAATTAGCAGAGAAATATGCAGGAGAGATAAAAGCAAATGAAGAGATTTTTAAGGAAGATGTTACAGAGCTTTTGGAGAAAGAGATTCGGTATCAGATAAGAAATGGAGAAATTGTAATTGCTGAAATTAAAGGGAAGCCGAGAACAGGAAAATCTACTGTTGGAATTGTTATTGCGAAAGACTGGATTGATGATGAATTAAAGGTGTGCAAGAAAAAGGAAAGGGGTGTTGAATTTGGAATGAGAAATATTGCACGAGATGAACAAGAGTATTCAGAGAAGATGTCAGAAGGGGATTTAATGAACGATGTTATTTTAACTGACGAGCAAAATGAACTTGAAAAAGGGGGGGAAAATGCGACAACAGAACAACAGCTTAAAAGCGTGTTTTCGGATGTGCAGGCAGGGAGGTATATACATCGGGTGAGTGTGAGTCCTGAACAAGTCATAGATTATAATTCTGATATTTGGATTGAAACTGTGGGAATAGATAGCAGATTAATGATTACGCATTGCAGAGTTTATTACAGAATCAATAATGCACAAACAAGGTTTTGGCAACCAATAGGATATGCTAATATTTATGTAGGGGAGCTTATAAAGAATTGGGAGAAAAATATTAAGGAAATGTTTTTGAAAACAAGGAAAACAGAAAAAGATATAAATGTGATAAAAGGGTGGGGAAAAAAGGATTTTTATTGCTTGTACATGATAAAGAAATATCAGAAGATGGAACTGATTACCAAATACAATATTTTGAGACCGAGAGATTTGCCTTTTGCTAAAGTTATTATTGAAGTGATTGAAAGCTTAAAAGACATGACAAAGTATATGCCTGTTGATGTTGACTTGGTTAAGAATTATGTTGAGATGGGAATAAGAAAACATAAATTACGGGCAAGCATTATTGGGAAAAAGTTGGTAACAGATAGGGCGAATGGGGTGATTAAAGTTTTTCGTGCTTGGCATAGAATGGAAAGACAAGAAAGAAGTTTGTTGGAGGATTTGGAAACAAAAGGGGAAAAAGAAAGAGTACGAAAACAATATGAAAAAATATATGAGGGGTTTGAGGATGTAATAAAAAAGCAGATGGATGAGTTTAACTTATATGTTCGGGTTTATAGAGAATACTTGGAGGATATAAAATGATGGAGAAAGCTGAAGATAAAGTCAGAAAAGAAAGGGAGAGATTTGAAAAGAGGATTAAGGGGAAAGCAATTAAAAGGAAAATAAAAAGGGGGCAGTTAACTTTGTAGATGAGATTATGTAAAAGATGCGGGGAGATAATGAAGTATAATGAAGTGAACAGAACTTGGCTGTGTGGTGTTTGTGATTTGGAAATTGATGCTGTTACTATACATGGAGAAAGAATGGAGAAAACGAGTTATGGTGATTTTATAGAAGCATGGTAAAAAGGAAAGAGTTTGTTTATGTATGCAGTAAATTTAAGGGGAAAACCTTTGTTGAAAGAAATAGGAATGTAGAATTTGCGAGACAAAGGGCTGTTGAGATTTATGCAAAAGGGTATATTCCTATTTGCGTTCATATATATTTAGAACAAGCAACAGACCTTAACGAGACGAATGGAGATAGAAAGGAATTATTGGAATTGGGCAAGGAATTTATACGATTATGTCATCAGGTTTGGGTGTTTGGGGAAGTTTCAGAAGGGATGAAAGGAGAAATTCAATATGCGAAGAAACTTAAAAAGGAGATAAAATGGATTTGATTTCGGCTTTTTTCACGCCAGAAGGAAAATATACTCCCTATCCAACACCCGCATCGCCCTCGCAAGCGTTGGGTAATTCTCAACAAGTACTCAATGCTGGGGGGTTTCCTGTTTTAGAGGTGGTGGTTCTGTTCGGGATAGTGCTATGAATTGTTTGGTTGGTTGGAAAAAGGAGGAGGAGATAAAATGCCTGATTATGCGTTTGATGTAGAAACTTATGAAAATGATGGGAAAGGAAATTATACTCCTATTTTAGATGGAACAGGAAAATATTTTTTAGTAGGGAGTGTTACAAATGATAACGGGAAGAGTCAGATTTTTTATGAAAGAAAAGAAATGTGGGAGTACATAATAGAACGAGGTAAAAAGGATAGAAAGAATGGACATACAGCATATTTTTTTGGACATAATATCAAGTACGACTTTTTTAACATATTTCAAATGGACAAGAATTTAGTGATTATTTCAGAATTTCCTTTTATAGCGACATATTATATTAAAGTTAGAAAGAAAATTGGTGTGGAGAAGTGGAAAGGGTATAAAGGTTATTTGGATTTATCTAAGAAAAGATATACTTATCAAATTAAAGAAGGAGTTGTTTATCTTGATTTAAAAGAAGAAGCAGTAAGATTCATTGATAGTTTAAGCATATTTAAAATGTCCTTAAAAGAGGTCGGGAAAATTGTTAAGATGGAGAAATTAGAATTACCAAGAGAATTAAAAAAAGGAGAGATACAAAATATGCTTTCTTATGTGATACGGGATACAGAGATTTTAATTAAAGGAATAAAAATGTTAAAAGAGAAAATGAAAGAAGATGGAATAAAAGTTAAGAGAATTGTGACAATGAATCAGATAGCAATATCTTATTTGGTGAAGATGATGAAAGAATTGGAAACTCCAATATTCAAAGGAACTGGAGACAGATTGATACAAAGCAAGGCAAGAAGAAAAGTAAGAAAGGCTTATCGTGGAGGAAGAGATGAAGTATGGAAATTGGGAATTACAAAAGGGGCGAGCAGTATTGACTGCAATAGTTTGTATCCTTATTCTGCAAGCATTATGAAATTTCCTGATTTAAGAACAGAAGTGTTTTGGAACAAACCAAATAAAAAGGATTGGGGGGGTTTGTTGGATAAGGTTGGGGTATGTCGTGCAGTAATATATAATAAAGATTGTGAATTGGGCTTGTTGCCTATAAGATTGCCACATATAAGTTATTACCCAAAGAAAGGGAAATATTTAATAGGAACATGGACGAATGGCGAAATCATAAAAGCATTGGAGGAAGGATATGAATTAATTAATGTTCAGTTTATAATTACTTATGACGAACTAAAGAATCCTTTTAAGGAGATAATGCCTAAGCTTTATGGATTAAGAAGAAGCGAGAGCATTGGAGATTTTAATAAAGAGTTCTATAAACAAGTAATGAATGGGGGAATCGGGAAATTCGCACAAATAAAAATAGGACAAGAAATTGTTTTTGACAGCATTGAAAAAGCAGAAGAGTATAAAAAGAGAAATTATCGGTGTCTTGGTGGAATACGAGATGACAGTAGAATAATGAAATTCAAGCGAGATGTAAAGGAATTTAAATACAAACCATATTACTGCCCTTTGATTTCTGCACTAGTTACTGCACAAGCAAGAATGTATATGTATGATATTTATAAGAAGATTGGGATGAGAAAGTTGATACACACAAGTACTGATAATTGTGTTTTTGAAGGAAGAATAAAAGATTTAAATGGAATAGATATTGACCAAGAGAAATTTGGTGCGTTTAAAATACAGTTTGAAAATAAGGAGTTTGAATGTTGGGGAAGAAAATCAAAAAGAACAGAAGATGAAATAAAGATATCTGGTGCGAGCAAGAATGATTTGCGGGTCTTTAACAAAGAAACAGGAGAAATTACCTTTGTTAAGATGCAGGGGTTGGGAAAGGATAATGTTGGGGAATTTGTTGAACAAACAAGAAACTTAAAAGAGAAAATGAAAGAATATGTGAAACAAGAAAGAGAGTTAGCAGAAATCTTGATTTATATTGACGAAAGCATATTAATGGATGTTGACGGAACAAGAGGAGATGGAAAGAACAAAGATGATATTACATATTTTAGAGGAGATATAGATAAGGTGAACCGAGAGTTTCACAAGTTCACTCTCGTTCGTCAAAATGACAAACGAAGGGTTTTTAAGCCTTTCAGTAGAAAGCTGAAAGGAGGTGAATTAGTTAGAAAATAGGAAGATTTATAAAGTTTATGAAACTTATAATTGTGCCTAAAATCGGGCAGTCTGATTCTATGCAGAGGAAATAATAAAAATGGATTTAAGAAACATTATTATTGGATTATGCTGGTTTGTGATGGGGAATCTTGCATTTTATTTTATGTATCCTGTTTATGGTTCATTGCTAGATGGCATGTCCATAGCAACAATTGGAACATTTGGACTAACAGATACTATGACTTCGTTGGGGTGGGGTGCATATTTTTTGGTTTGGGGGCTTGTAGGATTTGCATTACCACTATATTTGATAGTCAAGGGAGCAAGCAAAGAATAGGAATATAACTAAGAATATTAAATGCCTATATCCAAAAAAATATCTGGGAAGAAGTATTGGTTTTATGATAAATACTATACAAAGGAGGAGGCGTTGAGAAAAGCATTGAAAATGAAAGCGGTTGCGAAAATTGATGGAAGAAAAATAAGAACATATATAGAGGAAGTAGAAGACTTTGATTTATTTGTAATACCAACGACTTTTTTTTATTTATGGATAAATGGAAATTAATAGCGAGGAAAGAACAGGAACCGCCCATGCGTGGTCGGTTAATGGATAAATGGAAATTAATTATCGTCTTGCTCTTTGGGATTTTATTAGCTGTGCCTTTAATAAGTGCTGCTGACTGGGACAACAAATTAAGTTATTCAAATGAAGACCTGAAAGTCACAATAAAAAATTCTTTTTTATTTATACCAACAAGCACAATAATGACTGCGACATTAGATACGCCCCAAATCTACAAGGTTGGTGCAGGTTATGGAATGGTTGCGAAATTCACAATCAATCCTTATGAAGATTATTCAAATGTCTTCGGTGAATTTGAATTATATAATGTCAAGAATAACAAGAAAATAAACAGGCAGATTGATGTCAAATATCTGACTTATGAAAATGTCCAAGTTCCAGACACATATAAAACTATTTGTTCTATGGGTAAAAATGGAACGCAAGAATGTTATAATGAGCCATTGACTTATAAAACAGAACAAAGAGAAGTTTGGATGCCCTTTGACAATTCAATAAAAACAAATGAGAAAGTTATAATTGGATTATTTACGGATGTTCAGGTTAATGATAGAGTTGAGTGGATACCAACAATAGCAGGAAAGAAAATCCAAGAGTGGGCAGAATGGACAGCTGATTTGGAGGTTGGTTTAATTGGATATTACAAATTGGATGAAACAAGTGGTCTTACTGCTTATGATAGTTTAGGAATAAGGAATGGAACTAATACGGGGATGGTAATAGGAGAAAATGGAAAAATAGGAACTGCTTATAAAAACAATGGGACTTTTGAAATTCAAACATCAGATTTTACTTTATCTGATTTTTCTATTGGATTTTGGATGAATGGTTCTATCGTTAATGGTTATTTATTCGCAGATAGAAACAGTGTTTCTCAAATAAGATATTACGCTGGTAATTTTCAAATAGTTTCCACAACTGATTCTGTTACTCTTGCTCATAATGGGACAATTACTATAAATGATTGGAATTATGTTGTTATTACTAGAGATAGTGGAACTTTACGTATATGGGTTGATGGGTTATATGCAGGAACTAGCACTTTAGCAGGGAATATTATTATCAATGGATTTTTTTCTGTTTATTCTGGTGGAACTCAAACAGAAAAGTTTAAGGGGCTTTTAGATGAAATAGGAATTTGGAATAGGAGTTTAACGGGAGCGGAAATAACACAACTTTATAATGAAGGAAATGGAATAACTTATCGGGGAGTTGTTGGTTTAGAAATAGCCCTCCTCTCCCCAGCAAACAACACGCAATTCACAACAAATACAATTAACTTTTCTGTAAATGTTTCAGACACGCAATTAGTTGGAATACAAAACGTATCCCTTTATATTGACGGAATAATTAACCAAACCAACACCTCAACTTTTGAAGGGATTTATAATTTCTCTGTAGTCATTCCAGACGGAAGCTATAATTGGACAGTTAAAGCATACGACAATACAAACATTTTGAATAACGCAACAAACGGGACACTTTATTTTAATATTAATACAAAAGTCACATTAAGAGTGATAAGAAGCGATACTTTGGAACTTGTAAGTGATGGGGTAATGTACGTTGATGGAGATTATTATAACTCCAACACAAAGATTTATGGTGAAGGAAGTTTGCAAAGTATGAATGGGCAGGTTTTAGAAGTAAGGGCTTTTTCGTTGGGAGGTTTTTATACTGAAAATGTTACAAATGTAACTATAAGCAGTAGTCAGCAAGTGTATAATATAACTTTAGATAGTTTCAAGTTAAACTTAAAGTTTTACAGAACTAATGGAACTGCTATAAATGTTTCAGGGTACATAACTGACTTGAATAAGTCAATAGTATTTACAAATGTCAGTTATCTAAAAGACCAAGATGATTTTCAGAACGATTTAATCAACATAAGATTTATAAAGGGGATTTACAATTATTCGGCGTATCTGACATGGGAAAACAAAAGCCAGTTTTATGAGTATGACAATTCTGCACCTTATTCTATAAGTGAAAACATAACAATATTCAATTACATAGACACTTCAAGCTATTTCCAGACACAGGACAATGCAGGGAATATAATAAAAGGAGCTGTAATAAGAATTTATGGGGTTGTGCCTGTGAATTCAACATTTGGAACAAGTAATTATGGGTTTTTTGGGCAGAGGATAACAGATGATAATGGGAGAACTGTATTTCCTATGGATAGTGATATGGAAATTTATTTGGTTGTAACAGCAAAAGGATATCAAACAAAAACTTCACGATTAACAGCTTCAGAAATAACAACTTTCACATCAAATGACCCTTTTATAATCAGAATGCAAAAGAGTCCTTACACAGCACAGGCAAATATATTTTTAAGTGGATTATATAAATTAGAAGGAACAAGAATATATGAAAGCAGATTTGACAATCTAAGCAGTGATTATTTTATGTTTGTTTACGATACTCATTCAAGGCAAATTAAATATAGCACAAGTTTTGAGGGAATAAATCGTTCAGTAAGTTTAGATGGAACAACAAGAAGCGGTGTTATTTCACTATTAAGTGGACAGCAGTTTTCAAGCACAGGCAATTCAACAT
>Ga0265595_1001958_pt1 | contig 14854 bp, 16 predicted proteins | sample saktaG_15_FD_190148 | JGI IMG/M metagenome (GOLD analysis project Ga0265595, IMG submission 190148) | Saline water microbial communities from Sakinaw Lake, British Columbia, Canada - sak_2013_06_06_50m | ecosystem: Environmental > Aquatic > Non-marine Saline and Alkaline > Saline ... | reverse complement strand
AAAAGATATTATGGAGGCTGTGAATGTGTTGATATTGCAGAAAACATAGCAATAAATAGAGCAAAGGAACTTTTTGGTGCCGAGCATGCAAATGTTCAACCTCATAGCGGAGCACAAGCAAATATGGCAGCTTTTTTTGCAGTATTGAAGCAGGGTGATACTGTTATGGGTATGAGTTTGGCACATGGGGGACATTTATCACACGGTTCACCTGTAAATATTTCAGGTGCATATTATAATATAGTGCCTTATGGTGTAGATGAAGTTAATCATAGAATTGATTATGATAAATTATATAAAACAGCAAAAGAAACAAAACCAAAAATGATTTTAGCAGGTGCTTCTGCTTATCCAAGAGAAATTGATTTTGAAAAATTCTCTCAAATTGCAAAAGAAGTTGGAGCATATTTAATGGTGGATATGGCTCATATTGCAGGCTTAGTGGCGACGGGGCTTCATTCAAATCCTGTTCCCTATGCTGATATTGTTACCTCAACTACTCATAAAACTCTTAGAGGTCCAAGAGGTGGAATGATTTTATGTAAAGAAGAATTAGCAAAAGCTATAAATAAAGCCGTGTTTCCGGGTATTCAAGGTGGTCCATTAATGCATATAATAGCCGCTAAGGCTGTTTGCTTTGGAGAAGCATTAAAACCGGAGTTTAAAACATATCAACAACAAATTGTTAAAAATGCAAAAGTGCTTTCAGAAGGTTTGATAAGTTTAGGCTTTGATTTAGTTTCTCATGGAACTGATAATCATCTTATGTTAGTTGATTTGAGAAAATTTAATTTAACAGGCAAAGAATTTGAACATAGATTAGATGAAGTTTATATTACAGTAAATAAAAATGCAATTCCAAATGACCCGCAAAGTCCATTTGTAACAAGTGGAGTTAGAATTGGAACTCCAGCCGCAACATCAAGAGGTTTTAAGCAAGATGAAATGACAAAAATAGCAGAATTGTTATATTTGACTGCGTCCGATTTTGAAAATAAAGGCGATTATATAAGAGCACAAGTAACAAAACTTTGCGAAAAATATCCTTTGTATTAAAAAGGTGAAATTATGTATACTCCCTTAGCAGATAGGTTAAGACCAACAACTTTAGATGAGATTGCAGGGCAATCTCATCTTATAGGTAAGGGCAGAGCATTAAGTAATATTATTACTTCTGGAATTGTCCCTAATATGATTTTTTATGGTCCTTCCGGAATTGGCAAAACAACCGTTGCCAATATAATTGCTGATGCCACAAAAAGAAGGCTACATAAAATTAATGCAACAACAGCATCAATTAATGATATAAAAGCAATTGTTGAGGAATTAGATACCCTTATGGCTATAGATGGTGTTCTTTTATACCTTGATGAAATTCAATATTTTAATAAAAAACAACAGCAAACCTTACTTGAATATATAGAAAACGGTAAAATAACTTTAATTGCATCAACTACCGAAAACCCTTATTTTTATGTTTACAATGCAATTTTAAGCCGTTCAACCATTTTTGAATTTAAGCCGATTTCTGCTACTGATATTAAAAAAGCAATAAATAGAGCAGTTCAGTTTAGACAAAATGAGCTGAATATAAAAATAACTATAAATGATGACGCATTAGAATTGATTTCTCATTCTTGTGGCGGAGATGTGCGAAAAGCTATAAATGCAATTGAAATATTAACCTTAGTTACAAATAAAGATATTGTAATAACTGAACAAATGGCTAAAGAAGTTGCTCAGCGGTCATCAATGAGATATGATAGAGATGGCGATGTTCATTATGATATATTATCAGCATTTCAAAAATCTATCAGAGGCTCAGATGAAAATGCCGCTATTCACTATTTGGCAAGATTAGTGGAAGCAGGGGATTTGCCATCAATTTGCCGAAGATTATTGGTTATTTCAGCAGAGGATATAGGGCTTGCCTATCCTCAAGCCATTACAATAGTTAAGTCTTGTGTTGATAGTGCCATGCAATTAGGCTTTCCGGAAGCAAGAATTCCTCTTGCACAAGCAGTTGTTATGTTGGCAACTTCTCCTAAATCAAATTCGGTAATATGTGCTATTGATAATGCTATTGAAGATATTAGAAAAGGTAACAGTGGCGATATTCCATCTTATCTAAAAGATGCTCATTATGATGGAGCAAAGAAATTGGGCAGAGGAAAAAACTATTTATATCCCCACAGTTTTGAAAACAATTATATTCAACAGCAATATTTACCTGATAATATTAAAAATACAAAGTATTATGAATATGGCAACAACAAATTTGAACAAGCAAATAAAAAATATTGGGAAAGCATAAAGAAACAAAATGAAAAATAAAGAAAAAGCAATAGCAATATATAATTGTTTAAAAAAAGAATACCCAAATGCGAGTTGCACCTTGCAATTTGTTAACGAATTAGAACTTTTAATAGCCACAAGATTGTCAGCCCAATGCACTGATGAGAGAGTAAATATTATTACAAAATCATTATTTTCAAAGTATAGAGAAATTGAAGATTATGCTTTTTGTGATATTGAAGAGTTAGAAAATATTATTAAACCTTGCGGATTTTATCATATAAAAGCAAAAAGCATTAATGAGATGTGCAAAACTTTAATTGAAAAATATAAAGGTAAAATACCAAACTCAATGGAGCAACTTTTAACACTACAAGGTATAGGAAGAAAAAGTGCAAATTTAATTTTAGGAGAAGTTTTTAAAAAGCCTGCAATTGTAACTGATACACATTGTATTAGATTATCAAATCGTTTAGGTTTGTGTAAAAGTGTAAATCCATTATTTGTAGAAAGAACATTAAAAAAAATAGTCCCAGATGAAATTTCATTAGATTTTTGTCACCTTTTAGTTTATCATGGAAGAGCAATTTGTAATGCGAAAAAACCTAAATGTTTAAATTGTTGCATTAATTTTTTATGTGAGTATTATTTAAATTCATTATATTAAAAGGTCTTGCGGTAATTATCACAAGACCTTTTAATTATAAAGTTGTATCGCCACTTTCATTTGTTCTAATTCTTATTGCGTTTTCTACATTGCTGATAAATATTTTACCATCGCCAACCTCACCGGTTCTCGATGCTTGAATAATTGTATTTATAACAGTATCAACCTTATCATCGCTTACAACCATTTCAAGTTTGATTTTTTGCATAACATTTAATGTTAATTCTGTTCCTCTATAATATTCCTTCCAACCTTTTTGTTTTCCGCACCCCATTACTTGAGAAATTGTAATTCCTTTTATGTCAATTAAATGCAATGCCTCCTTAACATCCTCAATTTTATTAGGCCTAATAATCGCTTCAATCTTTTTCATTGTTTTTTCCTCCTTAATCCATCCCAGTAAATGAAGGATACGCAGATTCTCCATGTTCCACAATATCAAGTCCTTCAGTTTCTTCTCTTAAAGAAACTCTAATTGGAGAAAATAAACGCATCACTATTAATATTATAGCAGTTCCTATGCCAGTAAACAAGATAGTAATTAATGCTGATATTAATTGAATAAGAAATTGTTTTATATTACCAAATATTAGCCCATTGCTAATTAAAGAGCTATTAATTGAAGTTTTTGCAAATAAACCAGTTGCAATAACTCCCCATATTCCTCCGACACCATGACAACCAAATACATCTAATGCGTCATCAAAACCGAATTTATGTTTTATATATGTTACTGTAAAATAAGCAAGTGGTGAAGCAACTAAGCCTATAATAATTGCCGCCCACATAGGAACGAATCCACAAGCTGGAGTAATTGCAACAAGTCCAACTATTGCACCTGTCATTGCACCCAGCATTGTAGGCTTTCCGTTTCTGATTTTTTCTATAAACATCCAAGAAACAACTGCGGCGGCGGCAGAAATATTAGTAGTTGCAAAGGCATGAGAAGCTAAACCATTTGCCGCTAATGCGCTTCCTGCATTAAAACCAAACCAACCAAACCACAATATTCCAGCTCCGGCAAATACCAATGGAATATTATGAGGGTGATAAGAAGTCATTCCATAACCTCTTCTTTTTCCTAAAATTAATGATGCCACAAGAGCAGTTATTCCGGAATTTATTTCAACAACTGTTCCACCAGCAAAATCTGCAATTCCTAAGGTTTTTAAAAAGCCTCCATTTCCCCATACCATATGAGTTAAAGGATAGTAAATTAATAATGACCAAACAATAGTAAAAATTAACAATGAAGAAAATTTCATTCTTTCAACTATTGCACCAGTTACAACAGCAGGAGTTATAATGGCGAACATCATTTGAAAAGTTGCAAATAATATTTGGGGAATAGAGGTTGCATAGTCAGAATTAGCTTCAATACCAACTCCGTTGAATCCTATCCATTGTAAATTTCCTATAATTCCTCCAACATCCTTGCCAAATGATAAAGAATATCCGACCAACACCCAAAGAATTGCACCAACACCTGCAATGAAGAATGAAGACATAATAGTATTTAAAACATTTTTTCGCCTAACCATACCTCCATAAAAGAGTGCAAGCCCCGGTGTCATAAAAAAAACTAATGCAGTTGAAACTAAAATCCAACTTGTATCTCCAGTGTTTAATACTGCCATGAAAATCTTCCTCTCTATTCATTATATGAATATTGTAACAACTAATCTTGCAAAAAACAAGATAAATTTATAAAAAACTTCATTTTTATTAATTAATATGAAATATTATAAAATAAAATTGCAAAAATGTGATAAATCTCACAATTGAATTTTAATTTTTATCATTAAAACAAATTTTTGAAATTTATATAAAAAAACTTGCAATTATATTGGAATGTGTATTATAATACTACTATTAATATATTAATTTAGAAAAATTGGATTTATAAATAATTTGTTTGCATTAATACATAAAATAGATTAAATTTAAATATTTTTATGGAGGAACAAAAATGGAAAGCACTATAGATAATATATCATCAATATTTGGAAGTAGCGTTTTTAATGATTCAGTTATGAACGAAAGATTACCTATGGCTACTTATAAGTTGCTTAGGAATACTATTGACAATGGATTGCCTTTAGATGGAAGTATAGCTGAAGTTGTTGCAAATGAAATGAAGGATTGGGCATTGGAAAAAGGAGCAACTCATTATACACATTGGTTTCAGCCATTAACAGGAATAACGGCAGAAAAGCACGATTCCTTTATTTCGCCTACAGCAGACGGAAAGGTAATAATGGAATTTTCGGGTAAGGATTTAGTTAAAGGAGAGCCTGATGCATCTTCATTTCCTTCCGGTGGTTTAAGAGCGACCTTTGAAGCAAGAGGTTATACAGTTTGGGATTGCACATCTCCTGCTTTTGTTAAGGATGGTTCACTTTGCATTCCAACAGCATTTTGTTCATATACCGGCGAAACTTTAGATAAGAAAACTCCTTTGCTTTGCTCAATGGAAGCGTTAAATAAGCAAGCACTTAGAATATTAAGATTATTTGGAAATGATACTGCAACAAGGGTAATTTCAAATGTTGGAGTAGAACAGGAGTATTTTTTAATTGATAAGACATTGCATGAAAAGAGAAAGGATTTAATATTTACCGGCAGAACATTATTTGGAGCAAAGCCTCCAAAAGGACAAGAATTAGAAGATCATTATTTTGGTAATATAAAAGACAGAGTTTCAGAATATATGAAGGAATTGGATGTGGAACTTTGGAAATTAGGTGTTGCGGCAAAAACAAGGCATAATGAGGTTGCTCCTGCACAACATGAATTAGCCACAGTTTTTAATTCTTCAAATTTAGCAACTGACCATAACCAATTAGTTATGGAAATTATGAAGAAAATTGCTCTTAGAAGGGGAATGGTTTGTCTTCTTCACGAAAAGCCATTTGATGGTGTTAATGGCTCCGGCAAGCATAATAACTGGGGAATGAACACAAATGATGGTAAAAATCTTTTAAATCCAGGCAAAACCCCTCACGATAATGCACAGTTTTTATTATTCTTAGTTGCTACTATTAAAGCTGTTGACGATTATGCAGATTTACTTAGATGGTCTATTGCAAGTCCGGGTAACGACCATAGATTAGGTGCAAATGAAGCACCACCTGCAATTGTTTCAATATTCTTAGGTGACCAATTGACAGATATTTTATTACAACTTGAAAACGGAAAAGCACAAAACAATAATGTTAGAAAAAAAATAGAAATTAATGTAACAAGTCTACCCAATTTTTCAAAGGATACAACAGATAGAAACAGAACTTCCCCATTTGCATTTACAGGCAATAAATTTGAATTTAGAATGGTAGGTTCTTCTGCTTCAATTGCAAAAGCAAATTATGTAATTAATACTATAGTAGCTGAAGTTTTAGAAGGTTTTGCTAATAGATTAGAAAAAGCAAAGGATTTTAATGCTGAATTAGCTCTTTTATTAAAAGAAACCGTTAAAAAGCATAAACGAATTATATTTAATGGTAATAATTATTCTGATGAGTGGGTTGAAGAAGCTAAAAAAAGAGAGTTGTCAAATTTAAAGTCAACAATTGAATGTATTCCAACAATGATTGAGGATAAGAATATAAAAGTATTTATAAATCAAGGAGTTTTTTCAAAATTAGAAATTGAAGCAAGATACGAAATCCAATATGAAAAATATTCAAAAACAATTAATATTGAAGCTCTTACAATGTTGCAAATGGCAAAAAGAGAGATTTTACCGGCCGTTGTTTCTTTTAGCAAAATGGTAGCGGATACAATTAACTCTATAAAGGCTACTACCTTTACAGTTGATGTTTCAGCTCAAACTGAACTTTTGAAAGAAATTTCTGCAAATTTATCTTCTTTGAACAAAAATATTTCTGCATTAGAAAAGGTAGTTGATAAAGCAAATTCTGAAACCTCTGCTCATAATCAAGCAGAAAGTTTCCACAAGTTAGTTATTCCAGTTATGGAAGCGTTAAGAGCAGATGCGGATAAACTTGAAGCAATTGTAGGACAAGAATATTGGCCATTTCCAACATATTCAGAGTTATTGTTTAATATTTAGTTTTAAAGTAAAATAAAACCGCTTCAATTATGAGGCGGTTTTTGCTTGACATTTATGAATATAGATAGTAGAATATAGGTATAATAATCATATAATATTACTATGAGGGGAATGAATAATAATGAATATTAAGCCATCAGCATCAATTCGTAATAATTACAATGAGATTTCTAATTTGTGTAAAATAACAGGCGAACCGATTTATTTAACAAAAAACGGTGAGGGAGATTTGGTTGTAATGGATATTGTAGCCTTTTCTCGTCGTGAAACAATGCTAAAACTTAGAGAGAATTTAATTTTAGCCGAGGAGGATAGAATTGCGGGAAAAGTTGGCAATACAATTCCCCAACTTGACACTATGCTAAAGAATGTAATTTCGGAGGTTAATAATGGACAAAAAAACCAACGAATATAAAGTTATAATTTCTGATGTAGCTTCCGAAATGCTTGTGTCTCATATTAGATTTTTAGCACAGGTTAGTATTAAAGTTGCTGACGAATTGAGAAAGGAAATAATTTTAAGTGCAAAAAGTTTACAAACAATGCCTGAAAGATTCAGTTATTTATATGATACAGCATTACCAATAAAAAAATATCGTAAAGCACTTGTATCAAAGCGGTATTTACTTATTTATCAGATTAAAAAAGATACAGTATTTATAGATTATATTTTAGATTGCAGGCAAAATTACGAGTGGCTTTTGTAAATTTATGTTTCAAAACCCTGTTGTCATCCCCCTAATTTCCTCGTTAAAGGGGACATTACCTCTATTATAATTCATAATTGTTGCTCTTGTTATTACCTCCTTGCCATATTTTTTTCTAACCTTATCTGTCGCTAAATCTAATTTTCTAAGCTTTTAACAGGAAAAATAATAGACAAATTAAATAAATTAATATATAATATTAACAATTAAAAAAGTAGAGTAAGGGCTTTGCTCTTGCTGTTTTGGAACGAGGAATTAGGAGTTAGGAACAAAATTGTCATTCTGAGCTTGCGAAGAATCTCAAAATGAGACGAATGGGGAAATGAAAATGAATTACAAAACCATTAATGAATATTCAGAATCTGAATTAATAGAAAAAAAATCAAAATTCATAGGTTATTGCTCACCTGTTAAGACAGAAGATGAGGCAATAGCTTTTATAAATAGCATTAAAGAAAAGAACAAAGAAGCAAGCCATAATGTTTATGCTTATAATATAAGGCAAGATAATAAGCAAAGATATTCAGATGCAGGCGAGCCTCAGGGAACAGCAGGATTGCCAATACTTGAAACAATAAAAAAAGAACAGATAACAGATATATGTGTTGTAGTAACAAGATATTTTGGAGGCACTTTGCTTGGAACCGGAGGCTTAGTGAGGGCTTATAGTGGGACCGCTTCATTAGCAATAAAAAAAAGCCGCATTATTACAATGCGACTTTGTGATATAATAATTTTAGAATGCGAGTATTCTTTTTATGATAAAGTTAATATAGAACTATTAAAAAAAGAAGCCAAAATTATAAATAGTGAATTTTTAAATAATGTTAAAATAACCTTTGCAATAAAAAAGAAAGATACAAAACAATTAATAGATAATATAATGAATATTACCAATGGAAAAACGCAAACAAAAGTTATTGATGAGAAATATTTTAGTTAAGCAAATAAATGTTGTAATTTAAAACAGCGGCAAATATAAGCCAAATCAAATACGGAATAAGTAAATAAGCTGAAAATGGCTTAATTTTATAGAATAGAAACATTGTAATTGAAACTAAAACAATTAAAAGAATTATCCACCAAAATCCAAATAAATACATTTGTAGTCCAAAAAAGAAAAAAGTCCATAAAGAATTTACTATCAATTGAACAAAATAAAAAATTAAAGCATTTTTAGATTTACAACTCTGCTGACAATAAATAAAATAAGCAGAAATACCCATTAGAATATATAGAATAATCCAAACTATTGGGAAAACTATTCCATCAGGAGCAAATGAAGGCCTAATTAATTCTTCATAACCACTTGAAGAATTGCCAAGTAAACAGCTGACAATACCTGCCAAAAGTGCCAGACCAATAGAAATAAGTAAGGGCTTGATTTTGATATTTGCAAACATAAATACACCAGCTTTCATTAATTATTAGTATATTTTATGCGTAAAATTCAAGTTTTAAAACTTATTGGAGGAAAAATAAATGCAAAATGGGTTAATTCATATTTATTATGGCAATGGCAAGGGCAAAACATCATCTGCAATTGGATTGTGTATTAGAGCATTGGGAGCAGATTTAAAGGTTCTATTTGTTCAATTTTTAAAGGATAATAATTCTTCAGAACTGAAAATATTAAGGGAAATTAAAAAAAATCTTGTTATTTTAGAGGCAGAGCCTAATAATAATTTTTTTCACTTAATGACAGAAAATGAAAAAACTAAAACAAAAAATAACACATATAGTTTATTTATTAGTGCAATAAATAATGCGATAAATCAAAACTTTGATGTATTGATTTTAGATGAACTTTTAGATGCGATTGAATTAGGAATTTTGAAAAAAAATGAAATTGTCAAGTTAATAAAAGAAAAGCCGAAAAATCTTGAAATTGTTATTACCGGTCATACTGAAACAATAGAACTAAATGAAATTGCAGACTATTTAACACATTTTAATAGTAAAAAACATCCATACGATAAAGGAATAAAAGCAAGAAAGGGAATTGAATTATAATGAAAATATTAAATTTTGGCTCCTTAAATATTGATTTTGTTTATAAAGTAGAGCATATTGTAAAAGAAGGAGAAACTATTTCCTCAAATAGTTTAAATACCTTTTGTGGTGGAAAGGGTTTAAATCAATCTATTGCAATAGCACGAGCAGGAGGGCTTGTCTATCATGCAGGAAAAGTGGGGCAAGATGGGAGCGTTTTAATTGATGCACTTAAAAAAGATAAGATAAATACTGATTTTATTTTAATTAATGATGGCAAAAGTGGAAATGCAATTATTCAAGTTGATAAAAACGGTCAAAATTCAATTGTGCTTTTTGGGGGAGCAAATTTAGATATTAGCGAAAATGATATTGATAAAGTATTAGCAAATTTTGCAAAAGATGATATTTTACTTTTGCAAAATGAAATAAGCTCATTACCTTATATTATAGAAAAAGCAAGTAGTATCGGAATGGAAATAGCATTTAATCCTTCGCCAATAAAAGAAAATTTGCGGGACATAAAATTTGAAAATATTTCAATGCTTTTTATAAATGAAATAGAGGGTAAGGAATTAAGTGGCTATACTAAACCTTGTGATATAGTAAACGAATTAATAAAAAAATATCCAAATACTAAAATCATTTTAACTCTTGGTAAAGATGGAGTTTTATATAAGGATAAAGACAAAACAATAGAACAACAAGCAATTGATGCTAAGGTAGTGGACACCACGGCGGCAGGAGATACATTTACGGGATATTTTTTAACTTTGTATTCACAGGGTGTGAAAATAAAAGAAATATTGTTAGAGGCTTCAAAGGCATCGGCAATTTGTGTTTCAAAAGTAGGTGCTTCGTCCTCAATACCTTTTAGAGGTTAGAAATGAATAATATCGTTTTACCTTTATTCGTAGAACAAATAATAAAAACATTAAATAGAGCTAATTTTGAGGCTTATGCAGTAGGAGGTTGTATAAGAGATAGTTTATTGGGCATAGTTCCAAAGGATTGGGACATAACTACCAATGCAACAACTGAAAACATAAAAGCATTATTTAAAAAAAGTTTTGATACAGGAATAAAATACGGGACTGTAACAGTAAAAATTGATAATAATTTTTGCCAAATTACAACTTTTCGTAAGGATTTAGAATATGAAAATAATCGTCATCCAAAAGAAGTGATATATACAAATAGCATTGTGGAAGACTTAAAAAGAAGAGATTTTACAATTAATGCTTTAGCCTATAGCGAGAGAAGTGGATTAATTGATTATTTTAGAGGAATTTCAGATATAGATAACAAGGTTATTAGAACTGTTGGAAATGCAAAAGAGCGATTTTCAGAGGATGCACTTAGAATTTTGCGAGCATTTAGATTAAGTGCAAAATTAGGTTTTGAAATTGAACAAAAAACTAAGAAAGCTGCTTGTGAGTGTGCATTCTTATTGAAAAATATTAGCACAGAGAGAATAAAGATAGAACTTGATTTAATATTATCAAGCACTAACCCTAATATTATTAAAGAATTAGTTGAACTTGGCATTCTAAGTCGCTTTTTTTTAATTAAAACAACAAATTTTCCAAATTTAAATGCTATTCCAAATAAACTGTCAAGGCTCTTAACTTTACAGTATTATATTTATGAAAATGATGAGGTTGAAATAAGAAACTCTCTAAATGCACTAAAATACGAAAAAAAAGTATTAAAAAAGTTAAATAATTTTTTGAAAGCTATGAAAGATGAACTTTCAAATGAAATTGAAATTAGAAAAGCATTAGCATTTTATGGAATAGATGCTGTGAAGGTTTCATTATATGCAAAAAAAGTGTTGTTTAATGAGGATTATATAATTAAAATGCAAATAATTGATAAGATTATTAAAAATGAAGATTGTATTAGCAAACGACAATTAGCCGTAAACGGTGATGATTTAATTGGTTTGGGCTTTGAAGGAAAACAAATCGGAAGCAAAATAAACGAGCTTTTTAACTTAGTTTTGATAAACCCAAAATTAAATAAAAGGGCTACACTGCTTGACATTGTAAGAGAAAACGATAATTTATCATAAAAGTTGCTAAAAGCATTAAAACTATTTATAATGAAATTGATGAAGTTGACAAATTTTTCAAAAAACTATTGCTTTATATTAATTATAATGTTATAATAACAAAAAATAAATATTAATATTTTTTAGCATTAATTTTTTTTTGTGGAGAAAATATGATTATTTCAATATTATTTGCTTTTATTTTAGCAAAAATTAAAGGTTATAAATTACTCCTTGCATTTAAAACTTTTTCTCTATACCCCTTGTTTTTAGTTGAGGCGACATATATTTTCTTTCAAGTTAATACTTTTATGGGCAATTATTATTTTTTGCAGTATGCTGGTTATATTAAAAGTGCATATATGTATGTCTTAATTCTCCCGATATTATTGTATAAGCTTTATGTTCCCGCTATTGCTGGTTCTGGTTTGGTTTTTCTCGGAACCATACTAAATAAAATTGTTATATTTTTTAATGATGGTAAGATGCCAATTTATCCAACTCTATCTAAGTTAACCGGTTACTATAAAGTGGGTGCTATTGAAAAAGGTAGCGATGCACTACATATATTAGTAAACGAAAATACTAAATTAGTTTATTTAACAGATTATATTGATGTTGGCTTTAGTATTTTGAGTATTGGCGATGTATTAATTCATTCTTTTATTTTTGTTATAGTTTATTTCACTATTAAAGCTATAAGTATAAAAAAAGCTTTTATGGATAAAAAAAATTAATGATGGAGGAAGTTAAATGGAAATTTTACAAATTATTTTAGCAAAGTATATTATGGTATATCTTTTGCAAAGTATCATATGTGTTTTGGCAGTTTGTGCTATTTGCAAGAAAAAAATTGAGATAAAGTTGTTTTCATTGGTAACTATTATATTTTTTGCATCTGCAATTATTATAAGATTATTGCCAATTGAATTTGGAGTTCATACCTTGTTTATTTTAATAGTATTAATTATTTTAGGAATTACATTACTTAAAACACCAATTTACAAAACAGTTTTATCAGTTCTAATTGTTGGCGTTATTATATTATTAACAGAGATATTAAATGGAGTATTCTTAGGCTTAGTAATTGGATTTGAAAATATTACGGAGTTTTCAAAAAATGAACTTAATTGGTCAATAGCAGGAATACCAGCAAATATTTTATTTTTGTTTGCAGTACTTTTTATTTATAAATTAAATACTAAGCCAGATAACAAGGAGAACAATAATGGAGAAATTAGCTCATAGTATTGCTGTAATTATTGCAACTAAGTTAAATTATGACCAAGATAAAAAAGCTGTTATAGAATATGGGTTAATAGCAATTTTTCAAATAGTAAGTATTTTTATTGTTTCATCAATTATTGGTTTTTTTGCAGGCTTTTGGGTTGAAAGTATGGTTATATTTTTAGCAGTTGGATTACTTAGGAAATCCACCGGAGGAGCACATAGCCAAACAATGTTGGGCTGTTTGATAATAAGTATTATTTCTATTTCATTTATGGCATTTATTGCTACATATTTAATTCCTATTTCATTTAAAGTAAATATATACATACTGTTTCCATTAATATTTCTTATATTTGCTTTTTGTTTTATAGTTGCTTACCAATTAGTCCCAGTAGATTCACCTAATAAGCCTATAACAAAAAAAGAAAAGATTTTTAAACTTAGAAGAAATACATTTTTAACCTTATTTATTTACTTTATTATAGCAGAAATATTAGTTTGTTTTTCAAAATCAAATGTTATTATTGATATTTCTATTTGCCTATGCTTTGCAACACTTTGGCAAGCTTTTACTTTAACAAAAACAGGGCATATAATTGTTGGAACCATTGATTCAAAGTTCAGGTAAATTTAATTTGCTTAACACTAATTCGTTAGAATTGGTTTTAATACAGTATTTTGGGAAGGAGGATATTTTAATGAATAAAAATGTTTTATTTGCTGTTATTTCTGTAATTGCTACATTTTTTGCAACAGTGGTTGCAACCTCAGCTTGCCTTTGGTTTGTTTATCAACCTGAGGAGCCAAAGTGCTTAAGCGATATGTAATGTAGCTATAGAGAACCTATATTAATTTATAGGTTCTCTAAATTCAAAAATAAAAATAATTTATATAGATTTCAAGACAAAAATTAAAAAGACAAAAAAAAATTTTTTTGGGATAGTGAAGTGCTTGAAGGAATTTGATGAAGTAAAACAAAATCAATATCGAACAATGTTTTTCTCCTTGAAAATCCTTGCTCTGTTTTTTTGTGCAACCCCTTTATTTAAGAAAATCTTTAGTGGTCAAACAACTACAACATTTTACGGAGTTAACAGTAGAGCATTTATTACAATGCTTATTATTTTGGTTGCCTTAACATTTTTGTGGTTAATAATGGATTATAATAGAAAAAAATTAAAACTAATATTATTTATAGAAATATTGGTTTTTTATTCTGTTTGTGTTTTTTCTATATTTTTAAGTGGAAGTTATCAAAGTTATTATAAATTTTTATTTATTTTTATGATAGTTTCTTATTCTATTGAATTTGGTATAAAGGTTGGTGTGTCTATTGCAGTTGCATCGTCTTTTACGATAATAGGAATAGATTTATTCTTTTATAAAGGAGTTGATGTTAATCAATATTTTCAAACAGATTTAGCTCTTTCGGCTATGTTTATAGTTGTAGCTTGGATAATGGGATATTATGTAAAAATTGAAAAACAGCATATTGCTGACCTTAAAGAGTATGCAAATCTTGATGGATTAACTGAAGTATTTAATCACCGATATTTTCAAGAGGTGTTCAAACTAAAATGCGAGGAAAGCATTGAAAAAAAATGCCCAATTTCATTGCTTATGGTTGATATTGATTATTTTAAAAATTATAATGATTTATATGGTCATCAGCAGGGTGACGAAGTTTTAAAAATAATTGCAAATATTATTAGAGATAATGTAAGTAAAGAGCAAATTGTGTGTAGATATGGTGGAGAAGAATTTTCAGTCATACTTCCAAATATGTCGCAAAATGAAGCTGTAATATTATCCGATAATTTAAGAAAACTTATTGCCAA
>Ga0265595_1001956_pt1 | contig 14858 bp, 9 predicted proteins | sample saktaG_15_FD_190148 | JGI IMG/M metagenome (GOLD analysis project Ga0265595, IMG submission 190148) | Saline water microbial communities from Sakinaw Lake, British Columbia, Canada - sak_2013_06_06_50m | ecosystem: Environmental > Aquatic > Non-marine Saline and Alkaline > Saline ... | reverse complement strand
CGTCGGCCTCACGGGGCATGCTCTTCTATCGCTTGGCTCAACAGGCCGTCCAAGTGGTACCTGCGCCCTATCCCAAACTGGTCGCACACAACCCATAGTAGTTGGTTGAGTCAAATGGATACCCCCATCAAGCTTTTGACTGAGCTTTTCCGCGAGCTTTGAACCGAGCTTTGAAGCAAGCCGTTTCGCGAGCTTTTCCACGAGCTTTGAACCGTGCTTTGCGATGAGCTTTGGAGCGAGCTTTTCGCCGAGCTTTGAATTGTGCTTTGAAATGAGCTTTCAAATGAGCTCTTGAACAAGCTCTTGAACGAGCTTTCTAAGGAGCTTTCCGGCGAGCTTTCCCGAGAGCTTTCTGGAAAGCTGTTGCGAGTTACGAGTTGCGAGTAACGGGAGGCGGGCGCGGCAAACCCCAAATCCCAAACCAGAATCTGTGTAATCTGCGAAATCTGCGGATAGTCATTCCGGGTCTTGGCGGTTTTCGTTCATCTTGCCCCTTTGTGGCAGGAATCCGGTTCGGTCTTGGCGGATGGTGCGGTGGTCAGCGAATGCCGATTGTCGAGTGTCGCTTGGCAGGTGGCGGAAAGCGGTCAGCGGGTCGCGTGCAGCGGCCGGGCGGTCGTCAGTCTCGCCGCTTCCAGATCGGCGAGATTGCCCGGAGCCGGGCCACGACCCGCTCAAACACGTCAATCGTGTAGTCGATCTCGCTCTCGGTGTTGCCCGGCCCGAGCGAAAGACGCACCGGCGAGTTGGCAAACAGCGGCGGCACTCCAATCGCCTTCATCGTCGGTGATGGCTCGGAGCTGCCGGTCGAGCACGCCGAACCCGAGGCGACGGCCACACCTTCCATGTCGAGGTTCATCAACAGGGCCTCGCCTTCCACGTAACCAACGCTTAAGTGGCATACGTTCGGCACGCGCCGTGTCAGATGGCCGTCCACCCGGACTTCCGGAATCCGGGCCGTTATTCCCTGCTCCAGCCGGTCGCGCAGCCGCCGCTCATGCTCGGCGTTCTTCTGCCACTCCGCTGCGAGGATTTCGCACGCCTTGCCGAGCCCCGCGATGCCGATGACGTTCTCGGTCCCGCCGCGCAGCCCGCTCTCCTGATGCCCGCCGTGCACGAGCGGGTGAATCTCGGTACCCTTGCGGATGTAGAGCGCGCCCACGCCTTTCGGGCCCTGCAGCTTGTGCCCGGAAATCGTCAGCAGGTCAACTCCCAGTTCGTTCACGTCCACCTTCATCTTGCCCGCCGCGGCCACCGCATCGGTGTGACTCACAACCCCGGCCTCCCGGCAGATTCGGGCGATCTCGGCTACCGGTTCGATCGTCCCGATTTCGTTGTTGGCCAGCATGACCGAAACGAGCGCGGTCTCTCCGGTCAGCGCGCGCTTCACTTCCTCCGGGTCAACCAAGCCGTACCCGTCCACGGGCAGGAACGTGGCCCGGAACCCCAGCGACTCAAGGTAGCGACAGCTTGCCAGCACCGCGCTGTGCTCAATCGAACTACAGACGACGTGCTTGCCTCTGCCCGTGCGCGCGGCTGCCGTGCCCTTGATTGCCCAGTTATCGGACTCGCTGCCGCCGCCGGTGAAGAATATCTCGTCCGGACCCGCGCCGAGGAAAGCGGCGACCTGCTCTCGCGCCGCGGCCATGCCTTCGGAACACTCCCTTCCGAAACTGTGGATATTGGACGGGTTGCCGAACAGGCCGTGCAGGTACGGTTCCATCGCCGCCGCCACGCGCGGGTCAATCGGCGTCGTCGAATTGTTGTCGAGGTAGATTCTATTCATGACCGCTCTCCGCTTCGGTCGGGGCCGATACTGCGCCGGTTGCCGCTGGCGCCGGCTTGTTCCGCCACAGGAACTCCTTGCCCAGCAGCATGATGACGCCCACGACAACAAAAGCATCGGCGAGGTTGAAGGTGTACCACTGGAAGCCCAGCCGGCGCAGCTCGAAGACGATGAAGTCAATCACGTACCCGAGCCTTGCCCGGTCAATCACGTTGCCGAGGGCCCCGCTCAGGATCATCCCGAACGCGGCTGCCGACCAGGCGTCCTTCACCCGGAACCCGTACCAGATAACGAGCGCCGAGGCCGAAAGGGGCAGCACGAAATAGAGGAACTGCGGTCCGTAGTGTAGGCCGAACACGCCCTGCCGGTTCTGCTCAAAGGCCAGCTTCAGTACGTTCCCGAGCAGCCGGACCGTTCTCGTGTCGGCGAATGCACCGCCCCGGAACATGCCATACACGGCAATCTTGGTGACCTGGTCGAGGAAGAGGCCGACAATCGCGGCCCAGACGAAGAAGCGACGGTTCATTGGGAGAGCGTAGCCGAGGCTGGGCAGCTGTCAAGCAACGGCCTGCGCCCGGAAGCGGTCAGGCCGGCAGTTTTATGTCCAGTCGGTCGAGATCCTCGGCGCTGTAGACCCTGATGTGGTAATGCGAAGCGAACTGGCGCCCGTCATCGCTCAGCTTTGGCGAAGCGACCATGATGATGTCCTGGGCGCTGACGTCGTACGCCTTGGCGTAAAGTTTGATGACTTCTTCGGAATCGACCACCGTCTCGGCGCTGGAGAAACCGACGACAATCCGGTGCTCCAGCGGGCCGGAACGCTTTGTCGCCAGCAGGTCAATCCGGTGCTCGGCCCCGGATCGGCCGGTCGTCTGGATCGCCTCCTGAATCTCGTAGCCCTCGCGGGTCAGGAACTCCCGCACCCGCGCCTTCGGTATCCGCTCAACGCGGAGCTTGGATATCTGGGCCTGGTCTAGCAGGTACGAGTACATCACCACTTCCCGCACCTCATCCTTCAGAAAGACGCTGTGGCACGAACGGCAGGTCCAGTTCTCATCCGGGCTCTCTACTACCGCGTCGCAAGCCAGACAGCGGTGCCGCAATCCCCGGTTCACGTAGTCGCTGCCCACGAGCACCAACTCGACCCGGCACTTCGGGCAGGCACGACCGCCGCTCTTCGTGAACTCCGACTCGGTTCCGACATAGCCGCAATTCTTGTGCTCGAGGATCCGCTGCCTCGTCAGGTTCGCGGACCGGCATTTCGGGCACACCGTATTCAGTTTCAGGTCCTGGGAATTGCAGGCCGGACAGAACATCACCTTGTCATGGAATTCCCGGCTGAGGTAACCCAGTCGGGAAAGATCTTCAAGCAGCAGTGCCGCGTTGTCGGCATCGGTGCCGAGCTCGGCCTCAATTGCCGGATAGCTGACCCATGAATCGCGTCGAGGCGCAAATACCGGCTCAATGCCGGGGATGTTCCTGTCGATCAACAATTCGAAAAGTCTAGCTATTTTCGGGTCATTAAGCACCTGATATCCTCCGCTAACATGACAGAGCATTCTAGCAGTCATGCGAGGAAGCGTCAAGCAATATCGGAAACCCGCAATTCGTGGCCCGGCGCGGAGATACGCCACCAGGACCCCAGAACCCCTGAACCCACTCCCCCTGAATCCGATATTGAACCACTGAGCTCACAGAGATAGCCGAGGATACGGAATAAACTCCGCCCCTCACCCGCTCTGTGTTCTCCGTGGCCTCTGTGGTTGGCTCTATCTCGGCTCTTGGGACTCCTCGCCGCATTGACACGCCCCGACTCGCTTCTATAATCACAATCACCATGCAGCGTCTAGTTACCGCCGGCCAGATGCAGGAACTCGACCGCCGGGCCATGGGCATTGGGGGACTGTCCCCGAATGGGGACTGTCCCCAAACGTCCCCAATCCCGGGCCTGACGCTGATGGAGAATGCCGGCCGGGCAGTGGTCGAATTCATGGAGACCCACCTGAGTGGAAAAGGGCAAAGTCCAAAGGGGAAAGTCCCAAGTTCGACTTCGGCATCTCCCCTTTCCACTTCCCCACTCGAAGCATCACGGGCCGAGTCCAGCCTTGCCGGCACTTCGCCGCTGGTCGTGTGCGGCAAGGGCAACAACGGCGGCGACGGATTCGTTATCGCGCGGCTGCTCATCGCCAAGGGCGCGAAGCCGGACTGCGTTCTGCTCGGCAGCTCTGCCGGGCTCTCGGGTGACGCGCTCGCCAACTACCAGCGCCTGAAGGACGCCGGCTTCCCGGTGCGAGAGGTCTCGGAGGGGGGCTGTCCCCGCACGGGGACTGTCCCCAAAGCCCTGTTCCAAGACCGGAAAGTCGTCGTCGACGCCATCTTCGGCACCGGCCTGACTCGCGCGCCCGACGGCCTTACCGCCGAGGTCATCACACTCATCAACCAGTCCGGCGCATACGTCGTATCGGTCGACCTGCCCTCCGGCCTCAATTCCGACACCGGCGTGCCATACGAACCGACCGTCCGCGCCGACCTGACGGTGACCATGGCTCTGCCCAAACTCGGACTCTGGCTCTACCCGGGCCGCGCGCTCGCCGGCACGGTCGAAGTCGCGGACATCGGAATCCATGACTGGGACTGTCCCCAGGGATTTCCGACAGGAAATCCGGGGACTGTCCCCAAAGCCGGTGAAGAGCAGACTTTCCTCCTCGATGCCGAGCACGTCCGGGCAGTACTGCCGCGGCGCCGGCCGGACGGCCACAAAGGGACGTTCGGCACCGCGCTGATTATCGCCGGCTCGCGCGGATTCTCCGGCGCGGCCTGCCTCGCCGGCATGGCAGCGGTCCGCTCTGGATGTGGAATCGTCCACCTCGCCGTACCGGCGGGGATCATCGTCGTCGCCTCGAGTGTGGTGGAAGCGGTCAAGACTCCCCTGCCCCAAACCGAAATCGCCGCCCTGTCACCGGCCGCGCTCGAGTCCATTCTCGAACTCAGCGGTGAGTCCGAGGCCGTGGCCCTCGGCCCGGGCATCGGGACCGACCGCCGCACCCGGAACCTCGAACTGGCGTTCCTTGCCGAAGTCGACAGGCCCACGCTCATTGATGCGGACGGCATCAACAACCTCGTGGGCCACCTGGCTCTGCTCGCACGCGTCAAAGTGCCGCTGCTCCTTACTCCGCATCCCGGCGAGTTCTCACGCCTGACCGGGCTCAAACCCGAAGAGGTCAACGCCGACCGCATCGGCACGGCGCGCGGCTTCGCAACCCGGCACGGAGTCGTGCTCGTGCTCAAAGGCGCTTCGACCGTAATTGCCGCACCTGACGGCCGTGTGTTCGTCAACCCGACCGGCAACTCCGGCCTTGCCTCGGGCGGGACCGGCGACGTCCTAACCGGCCTCATCGTCGGCCTGATGGCGCAGGGCATGTCGCCGCTTGATGCTGCCTGCGCGGGCGTGTTCCTTCACGGCCTCGCCGCGGATATTGCGGTTCAGTCCCTTACCGAGTACTGCCTCGCGGCCGGCGACCTGCCCGGCTACTTCTGCCAGGCCTTCGCCGCGGTAACAGAAGGGGACTGTCCCCAGGGATTTCCGGCAGGAAATCCGGGGACTGTCCCCAAAACGTCGTAACAGCGCACAGTGGTTCACCTCATCCTCCTGGCCCTGCTCGGCAGCTACACCCCCGACAACTGGCAAGCCTACCCTTCGCTGGACGAAATCCGCTGCATCTCGAGCACCGGCTCGGAACTGTACGTCGCGGTCCCGGCCGGCGTCTGTATCTTCGACCATACCCGCTACCGCCTTCTCCGGACCCTGACCGGGGCTGATGGAATCGACGGCGACGTTCAACTCTGCGCCCACAACCCGTCCCGGGGCGACGTCTTCATCACCACCGAAGACCACATCTACCGCTACATCCCTGCCACCAGCCGGGTCGAGGAACTTTTCGCGCCGTTCAAGCACGTTTCCTCTATCGGCGTCGCTGCGGACGGCGCCTACTTCGAGACCGATGCCGGCGCCTTCTTCCGCGCCCGCAACGCCGCGGACTTCACACCGGTCAGCGAATTCCCGTCCGACCTCAACTGGTATGGCGCGAAGGACACGCTCCAGCCGCGCGACTTCCCGTTCCTTACCCCCTACTTCGTCATGGACGAGCAACTGCTCAACCACAACATCACGCTGGTCCGACCGGACAGAGGCAACAAGCGGCTGTTCGCCGCGGCCGAGAACTACGGCATCATCGTCTACAACGTCCGCTCCGGGTTCAGTGAAGCGCACATCCGCTTCGGCCCGTCGCAAGCCCCGGTCCGTCGCATCGCCCGCCTCGACAGCCGGCTCTGGTTCATCGGCGGCGAGACCGCGGTCTCGCTCGACACGGCCGGAGACTGGCAGTACTTCCTCACCCGGCCCGGCGACCTCTCCACCGGCGGCTTCCGCCTCCTGCTCGGCAACGTCACGACCCTCGAACGGAGCGAAGGCTTGGGCGCGCTGCTCGCCGATTCGGCCGGGCTCCTGCTCGGAACCGACTACGGCGTCTACTCGCTCGGCCCGGACAACAAGCTGGCCCAGCTACTCAGCCTGCCCCGCCGCGTCACCGGCATGCTCCAGTTTCACGATTCGCTCATCTTCGGCACCGACCAGGGGCTGTTCCTGTCCACGGGCGACGGCATCCTCGATTACAACGACCCCTACGGCGCGACCGACTGGGGCGTGTTCGACATCGCCCGGACCGGCAACGGCACCGCCTACTTCGGTACGCTCGGCGGCATCGTCTCGCGTACCACTGACGGCGCGTGGTTCCGGTACGTGCCGCCGGGCTTCGACCTCCAGGCCCCGGTCAACGCCCTGGCCGCGTCCGGCACCCGCGTCTTCATGGCCACGGGTTCGAGCATCACGGTGCTCGACACGAAGGACGACTCCTACACCGTGATTGACGCGACCCGTGGCCTCCAAGTCTCCGAAATCTCCTCGCTATACGCCGACGACCACTACCTCTGGATTGCCTCGCCCGGTCTCGTCACCCGCCTCGACTACATCAAAGAATTCAGATAGCGCCGCGGTCCGCCATCCTCAGACGAGATAACCGCCAAGGCCGGAGAGGCCCGCATTCAACGTCGAAGTGCAACAAAGCGTGAGGCAGCCTCCAACGGGGGCTATCGAGACTATCGGGGACGGTAGCCGTCTTCGCTTCACACGAAGTCGGCGCGGCCGCGCCGCGAAGCCGTCCGCTGTTGACCGCAGTCCGTCTCTTCCGCGCGCCCGGAAGGCAGCGGCCGCCGGGCTTTGGGGCTCGGCGGCCGCCTAAGTTTGGTCCGGGCTACACGGTAATGACCAGCTTCCTGGTCAAGCAGCTACCGCGAAAGCACGACCGCCTGAGTAACGGTGCCGCCCTCCGCGGTCATGCGCAGGTAGTAGACGCCGGCCTGCACGCTTCGTCCGCCGGCGTCGGTGCCGTCCCAGATCAGGCTGTGCGCTCCGGCGCACCTGACTCCGGAGGCGAGCGACCGTACCTTCTGCCCGGCGGTATTGTAGAGGTCGGCTGTAATCGGCATGTCCCGGGGCAGCGTCAGACGCACGACCGTCGCCCGCGTGAATGGGTTCGGCGCGGGCTTGAACAGGCGGACCTCCGTACCCAGTTCCAGACGGTTCTCAGAGACGCCCACGACGATATGGGTGAACGTGCGTCGCGGGCTCCACTGGCCGACGTTGCCGGCACTGTCAACCGCCCGCACACGCCAGTAGTACGCCCCCTCGTTCTGCAGCGTTTCGAGACATGCCGTGTCCGCGACCACGAGTGTCTCCGTAAACATGGTGTCGGGTGCCAACTGCAGGTGGTAGCAGCTCACGCCGCTGGCATTGTCCCTGACCGACCGCCAGATGAGACTGGTCGTGTCGGTGCGGATGACGCCGCTGTCCGGCGGAGAGGCGAGCACGGCCACGGGCGGCTGCGTAGTATCGAACCCGAAGGATGAGGGCGCGGTGGCCGGCCCCGTGTTTCCTGCGAGGTCAAAGGCCCGAACCTTCCACCAGTAGCGATGCTGCCACGGCACGGTCAATGTGTCGGTCGTGACGGACAGAGTATCAACCCAGAGGTCGATGTTGGTTGCCGCGGTGTCGACCGACAGGATGTAGCGCACCGGCGAGAGCACGCGGGGCCTAGAGGGTCTGCCCTTATCGCCGAACTGCACAGCAGTCCATCGGAAGACCATGTCCGGCGAAAGCAGCCACGTGTCCCCGACGGGCTCAAGCAGTGTAGGAGTACCCGGAATCCCGGCGTCGATTTCGAACCGGGACGCCCGCGTCCACCGGCCGTCGTGCCCCGCGCGGTCCGTGGCCATCAGCCGCCAGTAATAGACTGTGTCCGGGGACAGCAGCTTGGCATACGTCGTCTCCGTGCATCGGGCCGTATCCGCCATCGCCACGAACAGCGAGTCATAGGCGACCTGCAGCCGGTAGCAGGCAATGCCGCTGGTGTCCGGGGCCTTGTGCCAACGGAATGCCACCGAGGGGTTCTTGATAGCGGTATCCGCTTTGGGGAAGACCATTACCGGCGCAGGCGGAGTATCGGAGTCAATCGTGAAGCTAGCGTCACTCATGTCACTGAAGACCGTGGCGCCAAGCGAATCCTTCGCAGCGAACTTCACCCGGCAGCGCGAGCAGCTGAGCTGAGGAACTGGGTCCCAGAAAAGGGTGGTCTCCGCAGGCGGGATTGACGTTCCGAGGACGGTCGGAAACGTGCTGCCGCCGTCGGTTGAGAGCGACAGGACGCCGTGGTCGAAGGTCTGCGGGGTCACGGACCAATTGATGTGGAACGTGTCCCCTCCGAAGAGGACCTCGCCTCCGTTCGGCCTGATGACTCGGCCGCTATACGGGCCGCGCTGGATAAGCGAGTCTATCGGGACCTTCTGCACGACAATCGGGTTGTCGGTCGCCGGTCCCTCGGTCTGGACGAAGAACCCGGCGCACTGGTCCACCTCGTAGATTACCGCTATCGAATCACCCGGCCCGGCTAGGTCAGAGATACAGGGAAAACGACACGACGCGGTCCCGGCCGTTGTCAGCTTCACTGGAGTCGACCAGTTGATGCCGCCGTCGATTGAACCCGCGGCCCAGACGTCGGCGCGCAGACGTGCGGTGCTCGGCTCGACGTTGGCCGAGTCAAACTGCTCCCAGGCGACGAACAGGTCGCCGTCGTCGTCCTGGCCGATGCTCGGACGGCAGGCATACGTCGCGTTGTAGCCGACGGTCCCCTGCAGGTTGAACGGGTCGCAGCCCGCGATGTGGATGCGGTTCCACTGCGGCGTGTTATCCGGGCAGTAGTGCCAGATCTGCGACGGGACGAAGTAAACGGTGCCGTTCACTTCCGGGGAAAGGTTGGCCACGATGTTCAGCCGGTCGCCGTTGTCGTAGAAAGGAAACAGCGAGGTGATGTGGAACGCGGTGACGGTATCGCCGCCGTAAGCGTCCGGCGGCTGCAACCACTGCGGGTTGGTCCAGGTCGCCCCGTTGTTCGTTGACGTCTGCAGGTACGCATCCTGGGGGTCGTCGGTGCTGATTTCCCATACCAGACAGACCTTGCCTGACCCCTTCGAGGCAGCGATACTTTGGGTCGGGAAGCCCGGGCTCGGGTAGATCCCCGTGACCGGGGTGGAGAAGGTCGGCCAGTTGCCGGCCGCGATGTGGCTGTAGCTCATGCTGTAAACGTCGGTAATCGGGAAGATGTTGATGGTGCCGTCCTGGCCCACGGAAATCGGCGGCCACTGGGTAACTCCAAGGACCGGCTCGCCGTCGGCGAGGTCGAAGATGCCGCACCCGACGTCCACGTCTCGAGCGACCATGGGCGTCACGCCGCCGGTACCCTGGTAGTGGCAACTGATGACCGCCGCTCCGCTCGTCGGGTCCGCGTCGATGCTGCCGTATCCCGAGCGGACCGTGAATGTGTTCACGCCCGACTCCATGTAGTCCAGATCAATCCAGTTCCAACCGTAACCCGAGCCCGCGTCATAGTAGTTGTAGCGCATGTTGCGGTCCGAGAAGCTGGTGTTCGACTCGGCGGAGTACATCCAAGTGGCGTGGAGACCGTAACCGGGCGAGTAGACAAGCTTGCGCCAGCTTGGGCCGTTCGCCTGCCAGTCGTAGGTCGTTCCGCCGATGGTATCCAATGTGCCGATGTCGACCCGGAACGCAGCGCCGCCCGGCGCCGGCCGGCCGGTCACGAGTGCGGCGCCCGCAGGCACCGTGCCGTCCCGCGGCAGGACCGTGACCGGGCTTAAGTCACCGGCGGCGAAAAGGAACGCCGGCAACAGCATTAAAGACAGTCTCAGCATACTGCCTCCTTTGGGAGGGAACCGGGAGCGCCTGGCGCGAGGCACCATACGCGACGTGCGGCGGCAACTCCGTCGCCCTCCGGTTTCGAGCCTCAACTACCCCAAACTTAAGGTCAGTATAGGCTTCACGTTCCGGCTGTCAATGGGCAAAGCGCGGCGGCCCGAAGGCCGCCGCGATATTACCGCCGCTGCCGGTCTAGACCGGCCTGCGGACCTTTATGCGCGCCTCGGCCAGCATCTTGCGGCCGAGCTTGTCCGGGTACGGCTCCTTCACCACGAACTGCCTGATACCCGCGTTCAGGAGCATCTTCGAGCAGGTGATGCACGGCTCGTGCGTGCAGTAGAGCGTCGCTTTCGAGACGCTGATGCCGAACGCCGCGGCCTGCACCAGCGCGTTCTGCTCCGCGTGTATCCCCCGGCAGATCTCGATGCGCTCCGCCGGCTTGATATGCAGCTTGTCGCGCAGGCAGCCGACTTCGTCGCAGTGCTCCAAACCGTGCGCCGCGCCGTTGTACCCGGTGCAGAGAATCCGCTTGTCGCGCACCAGCACGGCGCCGACCTTTCGCCGAAGGCAGGTCGAGCGCTCGCTCACCAGTTGCGCGATGTCCATGAAGTAATGGTCCCAGGACTTACGAGGACGAGTTACGAGTTGCGAGTTGCGAGTTGCGAGTTGCGGACTTCGGACTTGGGATTTTGTCCTTTGCCCTCTTTGCTTTGTCCTTTGCACTTTGTCCTTGTGGCTTTTCCTCATCGTATGACCGCGGTCTTCTGGACCATGGACTTGTCGCCAGTCACCAACCGAACGAGGTATACGCCGGTGCCGACCTTCCGGCCTTCGGCGTCAGTGCCGTCCCAAACGATGTGGTGCACCCCGGCCCGGGAGGGGCCGCTCGCCAGTTGCTCCACCAGCCGCCCCGTACCGTCGTACACCGTCAGCGTCGCGACCCCGGCAACCGGCAGGTTGTAGGAGAGCGTGACGCGGCCGCGACTCGGGTTGCCGAGGCTCGTGAGGTTCGGCCGGGTGTCCGGCAGTGCGCTTGAAACCGGCTCGGCGATTGCGGTCGGGTCCTGGGTGGTGTACTTGATTGCCCGGCCCGCGGCGATCGGTGCCGCGCCGTGCGTGAGAAAACCGTTGAACAGGTCCTGGATCGCGACGGCCCGGGTCGGGTCCTGGATGCCGACGGTCGAGCCCGAGAAGCCGTTCGCGGTCTGGTACTGCACGACGATGGCGTTGTCGCCTGAAGGCGTGGCAACGGTCGTGTCGTAGTAGACGGCCTCGAACTTGTCCCGCTGCCCGCCCGAGTAGTATCTGACGCTGTCGTACTCAACGATGAACCGGTGGTTGGTCGTGTCGTGGTACCAGTAGACGTAGCCGGCTCCGCCGCCGCCCGAGTACGGGAACAGGTCGTCCCAGTTGACAAACACGGTTGCGCGCGGGGCTGAAGTGCTGGGCAGGCCCGTGTTGTCGAAGTTCGATGTCGTGTAGTTGCCGCAGGCAATCCAGCCGTCAGCCGACACCGACACCTGGGTATAGCGCTGACCGTAGAACTTGAGCGGTCCGAAGCCGGGCGGAATGCTGACGGCCACAACGGCGTCGTTGTCCGGGAACGTGAGACGAGTCCCGATCGCGTTGACCTCAGCCCATTCGTACTGCGGGTGCTGAGGATAGAGCGTGTCGATGTCGTCGTACGCCCAGTACACCGGCGGCGTGCGCGGGCCGTCCGAAATCGGGTCGGTCACGAGTATTTCTCCGACCGTCATGTAGAACAGCACGCTGTCCGAGTAATCCGTGCCCGCGACATAGAGCCGCATCAGGGCCTGGTGCTCCTGCGGCGTGTTCCCGGCGGCCGCGACGTGAAACCGGTCCGCGTCGTTCGACCGCGTCGAGTCCGATGGTACGGTGCCGTAGTAGCCGGTCGAGTCCGACACCGAAACGTACGCGTCGGCTGTCCTGAGGACTGCGGAGAGACTATCGACACCGAGGCGCCCGGCGTTCTTGAGCGCGACCACGAGGTCCGCGTTCTCGCCCGGGTCGAACTTGCCGTCGCCGTTGCCGCCCGGCGGCGAGTCGATGACCGTTTGTCCCTGGTAAGCAATCGCCGGAGCGTTGACCACGACCGCCTCAATCGCGTCGAGGTCGAATCCCGCGTAGGGCCCAGACCCGCCGTTGCCGTCGTCGACGATTCGCACGTATTGGGCCGTGCTCATACCCGCGACCGCGAGGTCGTAGCCCTGGGTGCCGGTTCCAAAGCCGACGTAGTGCCACGGCCCGTTCCAGTCGTTCGAGACGAACACGCTGCACGCCTCGGGGTCTCCGTCACCCTCGATGACGCTGAAGTCCGAGCTTGCGCCGTTGATAATCGGGGTCTTGTCGCCCATGTCGAAGCTGCAATAGCCGTCGTTACCAATCGAGTAGCGGATGCCGTCGGCCTGGCCCAAGGCGTAGCTCGGAAAGGTCGGGTTGGAGTTAGCAGGGCTCTCGTTCATATAGGTGGTTATTACCTTGAACGCGCAGGCCGGCGCGGTGGTGTCGGGCGCAAGGCTGAAGTCGACGACCGCAAATGTGTCCGCCGGGACTACGACACCACTCACGCTCTTCGTCGTATAGCCACTCGCCTCCACGGTGACCGTGTACGTGCCGGCGTGGACGTTCTTGTCATAGTAGCCCATCGAGTCGGTGTAGGTGAACCAGTTGGGCGGATTCACTGTCACGCGCGCGTCAACCGGCGCGCCCGACAGAGAATCCAGCACGCGGCCCCGAATGCCCCACATGACGCGCTCAATCTGCTCCTTCATTGCCCGCCAGTTCCGCGCGTTGATGGTGTCTATGTCCGATGGCGGGCTGGGCTGGCCGTTGCACACCTCGACCGCGTAGCCCAGCGCGCCGCGCGCCCCGTAGTACCAGTCGGTGGAGCCGCCGTAGACCGAGTAGAGGATGCGCGAAATCTGCCCGGGCTCGAGTCCGCAGATTGCTCCATACCGATCCATCTCGTACTTATTGACCACCGAGTCCATCGTCGCCTTGGTCGTGTAGCCCCAGCACCACATCGCCGTCGTGGCACCCGAGTGGTACTGAGACCATGCCGCCATCGGGTGCTCTTCGCTGAGGAAGTAGTAGCACTGCGTCTCCGGCTCGGAGAACGGCTCGGTTCCGCCACCCGTCCCGAAATCCCAGGCCAACCCGTAGTTCCGGTTGCAGTCAACGCCGTTGCCGTTGTAGCGCGAGCGCGATATCAGCCCGTCCGGATTGTCCATGGGGACGAACCAGATTTCCCGTTCGTTCACCCAGCGCGTGATGTCGGGGTCCACGCCATAGCCGCTGACGAGCTGAATAATCGCGTACAGGCCGATTTCGCAGCCGTTGTTCTCGTTCCCGTGAATCGAGCAGTCGAAGCAGATGCGCGGCTCGCCTTCCATCGCGTCCACGTTGTCCGAGATCTTCATGGCGAGTATCAGATTGCCGTTGTACGAATGGCCGATGGTATCGAGCCGGCAGATATCCGGGTGGTTCTGGGCGATTATCGCCATCGTGTCGCGCAGTTGCTGGTATGTGTGGAAGACCCCGTCGTACTGCATCGCCGCCGCATGCACATCCGGCACGAGTACGTCAATTCTGAACCCTTCCCGTACCAGTTCCTCGTAGACCGGCTGCTTCACCGCGCCGACAAACCAGCCCTCGCCGACGCCGTAGAACTCCAGCACGTCGGGCGCGATGCGCGCGACCTGCTCCGGCGTCGCGTAGACCTTAACCTTCATCTCGACGATGTTAACGTAGTCTGTCGCCAACGCCGGCATGACTGCCATCACTGCCAGCGCAATGGCACCGAACCACACGAATCTCTTCACGTTACCTCCTGGTGATTAGCGGACTGAAATTGTAGCAATAGCTCAATAGCTGTAAAGCGGAGAACGCCCGGCGCCCGGCAGCCTGAGCCGGAACGTGTCAATAACGACGACCGATTCCGGCTTGGACCAGTCTGAGACGTGTTCCAGTGTGTCCCGGGCCCGAGCCCGCACGGCCATCACGCCGCCGCGCGTGAAGGCATGATGCGCTGAGAAAAACTCGCCCGCTCGAACGAACCCGCTCCAGTCACCGAGCGTGTCACCCCAGTCGAACTGGAAAGACACCCGCCGCTGCAGTGGATGGCCGGCCGCGGTGACAAATGCCACGGAATCCCCGACCGGCACCGTGTCCGGCCCCGACGGTCGGTGCGGAACGTACGGCCCGTATTCACCGACGCGGACGAAGAGCGTGTCGGACCAGTCGGTCTCGTGACCCGCATCCCGGCACTTCGCCGCGACACCGTACGTACCGGTGTCCTCATAGGCGTGCGTCATCACGCACTCGACCCCGGATGCAATCGGCCCGCTCCATCCCGACTCAGTGCCGTCGCCCCACGCAAAGAAATAGGACAGCGAATCGGACTCCCGGTCGAACGAGTAAGCCGTGACCCGGACCGAATCGCCCCGCTCGGCGATCGTCGGTCCCTCGAGCGAGGGGGCCATGGGCGGCGCGTTCTTCGGACAACCGGCCAGAACCAGCAGGCAGGGAATCATCAAGCCCAAGCGCTTCAGCATGGGTGCAAGCTTAAGCCCGCAGTCCGGCTTGTCAATGACTCGCCGGGCTCCCTAGTCCCGAGATAGAAACGTGGCTTGGCTGCAAAGAGAGATGCTGCTCTTCTCCAGTCACGTGCGTCTAACAGGTATGCAGACAACTCACCCGTCAGGTGAAGAGAAGAACAGCCCTGTGATT